>MDTE01071840.1_pt1 | contig 10609 bp, 15 predicted proteins | sample 811231 | NCBI WGS metagenome assembly MDTE01 (sample SAMN05326651, study PRJNA326480) | marine metagenome | isolation source: seawater | place: Indian Ocean: Red Sea | collected 2010 | reverse complement strand
TTAATGAATAAATTTAAAAATTTTTGATCTATTGACATTTAATCATCATCTATTCTTATTAATTTAGACCTTTTTTTAACGTAAGATCTTTTGTTAATGGTCTGAATAATCCTATTTAACGATTTATCTTTTGAAGGATGAGTTATGATTATAATAGATGATGATCTATTATTTTTATTTGGGTCTTGAACTAATCTTTTGATAGAAACTTTATTTTTTGAAAAAATTTGTGTGATATTCGACAAAACACCAGGTTTATCAGTTACGATAAATCTGAAGTATGCAGAGAAAGAACGGTCTGATATATCTTTAAAATTTAAATTTTTTCTTTCTTTATTTGAAATTGAAAAAGGAAATTTAATATTTCCCCTTAAAATAGATGAAATATCAGAAATTAATGCGGATGTAGTAGCTGCCGGACCAGCTCCCTCACCTTGTATTATACTTTGACCAACTGGATTGCCATCAATGATGACAGCGTTTAAAACTCCATCAATGCTTCCTACGTAAGATTTGTCTCTAATTAAAGTTGGGTGAACTCTTTGAAAAATATTTTTCCCTATAAGTTCTGCGTAGCCAAGCAGTTTAATCTTGTAACCGAGTCTTTTAGCATAACTTATATCATCCTTGTCTATATTTTTAATACCCTCAACATGGATATTCTTATTCAAAAATGAATTAAAACAAAGTGATGACAGGATTTTTAATTTTGCTGCTACGTCATCTCCATTCAGATCTGCTGTAGGATTTGATTCTGCGTATCCTAAATTTTGTGCATTTTGCAAAACTTCTTTAAAAGATTTATTTTCTTTATCCATTGAAGAAAGTATATAATTTGAAGTACCATTAAATATTCCAAAAACTTTATTGATTTTGTTAGCTATCAATCCTTCCTTTAAAGATCTTATAATTGGTACTCCACCACAAACTGACGCTTCAAATTCTAAATTAACTTTATTTTTTTCAGCAATTTTTGATAGTTGGTCACCATATTTAGCAATTAGAGCTTTATTTGCAGTGACTACATGTTTCTTATTTTTAAGAGCATTAAAAACTAATTTCTTAGCTGGACCTTCTGCACCACCGATTAATTCAATAATTAAATCGACATTCTTATTTATAGTAGCATCTAAATAATTATTTAGCCAAATTTTATTATCAATTTTAAAACCCCTTTTTCGCTTTTTATTTTTAGCAGAAACGTATGCTATATTAGGAGAACAATTGTTCTTTTCTGACAGAATCTTTTTATTTTTTTTTAAATATTTAAATAAAAAACTTCCAATATTACCCAGGCCGATTATAGCTATATTCATTTTTTTCATAGTTTAGTTCCTCTGAGTAATATCTGGGTATTTTTTATTTTTACCAATTTTAATTAGGTATTCAGATATTTTGTCAATACTACATTCTTCGATAATTGTACATATATCTACACTATCTTTTTTTGAAATAAGGGTATTAATTTTTCCTTTTTGGTTTTTTTTATTGTTTTTTTGTAATTTTTTTTTTGATTTATTTTTGTTTTTATTTACTGAAGACTTTTTAACAAAATTCTTCTCTTTTTTTATTTTGGATTTTATTTCTTTGATTTCTTTTTTTGTTAAAACTTTAATTTTCTGAGATGTTTCTTTCTTTTTCTTAAAATATACTTTTTTTTCTTTATTCTCCTCTTTAAGATTTAATTCTATAAGACTTTCTTCTTTAATTTTCTTTTTGTCGAAAATTTTAACCTCTAAAGTAAGATTTTCTTCAAAATATTTTTGAGCTTCGGCTTTATTAACACACTCATGATCACCGCAAATTAAAATACTTTTATTAGCTGAACAACTATAAAAAAATATAAATATCAGAAACAAAAAAAACTTATTCATTTTAGACTTAAAGTTTCAGAATAATCAAATAGAATATTCATATTTTGAATTGCTTGACCTGACGCACCCTTAACGAGATTATCGATTGATGATAAAATTATGATTTTATTTTTCTCTTTTGACTGACATACTGATATTTCACAATTATTTGTATGCAAAGCATTGCCAGAACCTATTTCTGAATTAAGATTTAAAACCTTTATAAATTTTGAATTCTTATAAAATTTTTTAAGTTCATTTCTTATCTTTTTTGCATTTGATTTATTAGTTTTTAAATAAATGGATGTTAAGATACCTCTAAATACCGGTAGCAAATATGGATTAAATGAAAATTTAATTTTTTGTTTAGTAATTTTTCTAAATTCTTGATCGATTTCGCATATATGTCTATGACCACTGACGTTATATGCAAAAGTGGAGTCATACAAATTTTTATGTTTAAACCTTTTTTTTAAGTTTTTTCCGGCTCCTGAATAGCCTGATTTAGAGTCGATAGTGATATTGTCAGTTTTTATTAATTTTTTTTTAATCAATGGTATTAATGGTATCTGAATAGATGTAGGATAACACCCTGGGTTTGCAATAATTCTAAATTTTTTTAAATTTTTTTTACTAAATTCACATAATGAATAGATAGAATACTTGATTAAATGAGGTGCCTTATGTTTAATTTTATAATTTTTAAAATATATTTTTGGATTAGTAATTCTAAAATCAGCAGATAAGTCTATATATTTTAGATTAGGATATTTAAAAAAAGTTTTTTTAATTATTTTTTGCGCCTCTCCATTAGGTAAACTTAAAAAAACTAAATCTACTTTATTCCAATCTATATTTTTATAGTCTGATATTAAGGGAAGTTTAATCTTAATTCTTTTGTCAAAAAAGTTAATTTTTTTTCCTAGATTCTTTGTAGCACATAAGTAACTAATTTTTACTTTGGGGTGCTTCGATAAATAATAAACTAGATCTAGCCCAGTAAAACCAGTGGCTCCAATAATAGCTATTTTTAATTTTTGAGTCATCAGTACAATGACTTATATCACTCAAATTTAATTAAATAAATTTAAATGATTATCTTTTTGAAAACTGAAAGCTTCTTCTTGCTTTTCTATGACCGTATTTTTTTCTCTCAACTACTCTAGAATCTCTGGTAGTTAATTTATCTTTTTTGAGATTTTTTTTTAAATTTTCATCATGAGAAATTAAAGCTTTTGAGATACCCAATATGATTGCTCCAGCCTGACCTGAAAGTCCACCACCTTTTACGGAACATTTTACGTCATAATTTGAAGCGACTTGTGAGATTTCCAATGGTCTGGTTACTATCAATTGATGTACTGGTCTTTTAAAATATTCGTTCATTTTCAAACCATTTACATGAATATTGCCAGTGCCCTTTTTAACCCAAACCTTTGCAATTGATTTTTTTCTCCGACCTGTTGCGTATTTACTATCCTTAAAATCTAACTTTAATTTTCTAGTTTTTATATTAGTTGTAGTATTTTCCATTAGCTAATTAAGTTTTTCTTATTTAGTTTTTCAAATTCTATAATTTTAGGCTTTTGCATATCGTGTGGATGTTTTTCTCCACTGTAAATTTTTAGTTTAGTCAGTTGTTTTTTTGCTAGTGGGCCGCCTGGTAGCATTCTCCTAACTGCTAATTTTAAAATTTCATTAGATTTGTTTTTTTTACTTAGTGTTTGAGGATTAGTTACTTTAATTCCTCCTGGATAACCTGTGTGTCTATAATATTTTTTGTCTTTAAATTTTTTTCCTGAAAATTTGATCTTATCTACATTTGTTACAACTACAAAATCTCCATTATCAATATGTGGGTTAAATGAAGTTTTATTTTTGCCTCTTAGAACTTTTGAAATGAAAGCTGCCAATCTTCCAACAGCAGCGTTTTGAGCATTTATCAGATACCAACTATTTTTAATTTCTTTTTTTTTTATAAAAGGTGTCATAATGAAGGGCGATAAATACAAAGATTGTTTGATAAAGTCAATTTATTTTATTGCAGTATGATATAAATTTAATGAGCTTAAAACTAATATAACACTAGATATTTGATGCACTGAAGCAATTTGAATATGAATGTCAGATAATAATGTTAAAATGCCCAATGAAATCTGAAAAAATAAAACAATTAATAAAACAATAAATGGAAAATATAAATTTTTAAGTTTTTTCTTAAAAATTAAAAAACCCAAGAATAAAGAGTAAAATACAATTAAATAGGCTAGATTCCTGTGATAGAATTGAACTAATGAGTGATTAGCAAAATCTAAAATTTCAAAAAAATTTTTAAAAACTAAATCATTTGGAAAATAGCTTGATCCCATCAAAGGCCAAGTTTGATAAATCTTTCCTGCATCTAATCCCGAAACAAAGGCCCCAAATATTACCTGTGAAAAAATGAGAAAAAATAGAATTAAAAAAGGGATATTAGATTTAGTAAAATTGAAATATTTCTTAATTTTTTTTCTTTTAAAATTTAGTATTTGCCAAAATATAATTGAGATAATTATAATTGCTAACGATAGATGCAATGATAAACGATAATGACTCACAGTGATATCGTTAACTAAACCACTCATTACCATATACCAACCAACAATACCTTGAATGATAACCAAAATTAATACGATATAATATGGGAGAAGATGTCTAAAATTTATTTTTTTAATGAAATGAAAGTAAATAAGGGGTATTAAAATAAACAATCCAATTATTCTTCCCAAAAAACGATGAGCGTATTCCCAATAAAAGATAATTTTAAATTCATCTAACGTCATTGTTTGATTTAAAACTTTGAATTGAGGGATCTGTTTATAAAGTTCAAAATATTTGTTCCAAGAAATCTCATTAGTTGGTGGAATTATACCTTCAAATAATTCCCATTGGGTAATTGATAAACCAGAATCGGTTAGTCTTGTTAGACCGCCAACTATAATCATAACTAAAATCAAAAATAGTGATATTTGAAGCCAATAAATAAATAAATTATTTGTCTTTTCACTGGGCGAAATCATAATTATTTATATACATATTTGATAAAATAATTTAACTATTATTGTCGCTATGGTTAACAAAAATATAATCAAAATTAGAAAGAAATTAGATAAATTGGATAATTTATTTTTAAATTTAATTAAAAAGAGGACACATTTAGTTGATCAAGTACTTAAAAACAAAAAATACAAAAAAGATATAATTGATAGGAAAAGAATAAAAATTATTTTAGAAAATATTTCTAAAAAATCAAAATCAAAAAAAATAGACCAAATAATAACTTCACGAATTTGGAAGTGTATGATTAATTCTTATATTGATTATGAGTTTAGGAATTTTAAGAAAAGAAAATAGTCTATTTATTTACTATGAGGTGGAAGTTTTTTTTCAACAAAAAATTCGTGTTTTCGAGTGTTAGGATTATATTTTTTTAATTTTAATTTATTTTTAGCTTTCTCACCTTTGGTAGGTTTTTTAGCATAATAAATAAACTTGCTTTCAGGATTTGTTTCAGGAACCAATCTAACTTTAATGTGTGTTTTTTTTGCCATATCTTTTTATACTTTTTATTTTATTTAAAAGTAGTTTAGTTTTATTTTTTAAATCATTCTTTAAATACTCTGCTTTTAAACTATCGGAATTATAAACGTCAAGTTTATTTGAGTTAGTATTTAAAACATTTTTAGCGGCTTTGATAGTTAATCCCTTCTCTTTTAAAAGAAATGCTATCATTTTTATAATTTTGATTTGATCATTTGAATAATACCTTTGTTTATTAATTATTTTTGGTTTAATCTGACTAAATTCTTTTTCCCAATATCTAAGTGTATAATTTGCAGGTTTTTTATTTTTAAAATTTATCAAGTTTAAATGTTTAGATAATTCACTTATTTTAATAAGTTTTTTCATGATTTATTCAATTTATCTCTAAGTGATTTTGAGGATTTAAAACTAATTGTTCTTCTTTTCTTTATTAAAAATTCTTCTTTCGTCATAGGGTTTCTACCAATTCTTTCATTTTTATTTATTATTTTAAATGAACCAATATTTTTTAATATCAAATCGTTTTCAATTAAGCACTCTTTCATGCAGTCAATTAAGTCATCAATAACTTTTTTTGTATAGTTGAGTGATAAGCCTGTTTTTTCGCTAAGGTGTACGTAAATTTCCTCTTTATTTAAATTCTTATTTTTCAACTCTTAAATGATTTAAATTATTTTTTATTTGTTTCATTAAGTTGCCTTTGACAATCTTATAACATAAATCTATAGAATGATAAAAACCTAAGCTGTCTGTGCCTCCATGACTCTTTACAACAGGCCCGTTTAAACCTAATAAAATTGCTCCATTATATTTTCTTGGATCCAGTTTTTCCTTAAATTTTTTAAGTGAAAAATATGAAAAAATAATAGATAACTTTGTAACAAAATTTTTATTTAAAGATTTCTTAAGATTATCAGTAATAAATTTAGCTGTTCCTTCTGCAGTTTTTAAAGCTACATTTCCAGTGAAACCATCTGTCACTATGATATTACAATCACCATCCATAATTTTGTTTCCTTCAATATAGCCATTGAATAAAAAATTATTTTCATTACTCAATTCAGAAAGTTTTTTGAAAGTTTTTTTTAATATCTCTGTACCTTTAATTTCCTCTGAACCAACATTTAAAAGTGAAACCATAGGTTTATCTGATGGGTAAAGTGATTTAAATAATGCTGAACCTAATTCTGCAAAATCAACTAGATTATCTTCGTTACACTCAATATTCGCGCCTAAGTCTAGTACAACATTCATATTTTTTTTATTAGGCCAAAGTCCTGCTAATGCTGGTTTGTTTACTTCTTCCATCATTTTTAATATCATCCGTGAAATTACTAATAGTACTCCTGTATTACCGGCTGATAAACTTATATCTGAATCACCATTCACTTGCGAATTAATACAATTCCACATGCTAGTATTTTTAGAATTTTTAATAGCCTTAAGTGGTGTTTCTTCATCTGAGATAACGGATTCGGAATGAATAATTTTTAAATTCTTAGATTTTATATTATATTTTTTTATTTTTTCAGCAATTTTATTTTTATCACCATACAAATTTAAAAAGAAATCGTCTCTAGATTGATTTTTTTTAATAAAAAAACTTATTCCTTCTACTGTTTTATCAGGTGAATTATCGCCACCCATTGCATCGATTGCAATAGAAATTTTTTTAATCATTTAGAAATTTAAATATCTAGAATTTTTTTTCCGTTATAATAACCAGATTTCAGGTCAATATGATGAGAAAGTCTATATTCACCGCTTTTCTTATCCTCAGCTAGATTTAGATTTACTAACTTGTGATGAGATCTTCTCATTTTTTTTCTAGAAACGGATGTTTTTCTTTTAGGTACTGCCATGTTATTTCTCGAAATTTATTGCTTCTCTTATCATACTATTAAGAGGTAATTCAAAGCAAAAACTAAAAAAATTTGTTAAATATATCTTAAATTCATTATATTTTTGCTCATTATTCACATTTAAGTCCTGAAAATACTTACAAATCAAATTTTTATTAACTGAAAATTCATCTTTATCATCTATGTCTATTTTCAAAAGTATATCATAGAGTATCTTGTTTAATTCTTTCATTTTTTTATTTACCGTAACATCACCTAAGCCACTTTCTCTCAAATTATTCTCGATATTAAAAAACAATGAATCGTAAGATTTTTGGTCAAATTTCATGCCTTTTTTTTTAAAAATTTTCATCATAATTGAAAAATGAATGAACATAAGATAAATACGTGTCTCAAAACTATCCGGTAATTGTAGTTTTTTATAAAAAAAAATATTTCTAGATAAGGCTAACAATGTATTATACAAATCAGAATTATGCTTTCTAAATTTAAATATCATAAATATTATTTATTTCTTTTTTTATTTATTTTAATTGGGTGTCAATTACAAGACCCTAATAAGAATCATGGCATACTATTTCTAGAAAATAGATCAGATAAATTGAAAATCAACCAATCTAACAAAAACGATGTAATATCTATCTTAGGTCAACCCCACACTAAATCAGCTGAGAATAATGAAGACATTTGGATATATATAGAAAGACAAATATCTAAGGGTAAAATTTACAAACTTGGAAAACACAATTTAGTGGTAAATAATGTTCTCGTTCTTGATTTTAATAAATATAGTATTCTTAAAAACAAAAAATTTCTAACAAAAGATCAATTAAAAGAAATTGAATTTTCCTCTAAGGAAACTAATAATATTTTAACGAAAAAAAGCTTCATTGCAGACATTTTATCAAGTGTAAAACAAAAGATGTACGGTAACAGGTAATTTTTTAGTGTGCAATTACAGCTAATAATAGCAATGCAACTATATTAGTAATTTTAATCATTGGGTTTACAGCTGGCCCAGCAGTATCTTTATAAGGATCACCTACAGTGTCACCAGTAACAGCAGATTTATGTGCGTCAGAACCTTTCCCACCGTAATTTCCATCCTCAATATATTTTTTAGCATTATCCCAAGCCCCTCCTCCAGCAGTCATAGAAACTGCAACGAATAATCCCGTAATAATAACTCCTAGTAACATTGCACCTAATGATGAAAGAGCTGCCTCAAGTCCTCCAATTTGATGAATAATAAAATAAAGTACTATAGGTGATAATACTGGTAGTAAAGATGGAATAATCATTTCCTTAATTGCTGCTTTTGTTAAAAGATCTACTAAACGACCATAGTCAGGTTTTCTTTTACCTTTCATAATTCCCGGTATTTTTTTAAATTGTCTTCTTACCTCTATAACGACTGCTCCGCCAGCTCTTCCAACTGCTTGCATACCCATCGATCCAAATAAATAAGGTAACATCCCACCAATAAGAAGACCGGCAACGACAAAAGGGTTAGATAAATCAAAAGTAACATTAACTCCCTCTAATGCCGAGTTTTTTACTGTAGAAAAATATTTTATATCTTCAGTATAAGCAGCAAATAATACTAAAGCACCTAAGCCTGCTGAACCAATAGCATAACCTTTTGTTACTGCTTTAGTAGTATTTCCTACGGCATCAAGTGCATCAGTAGTTTTTCTCACCTCTTTTGGAAGTTTTGACATTTCTGCTATACCTCCGGCATTATCTGTAACTGGTCCATATGCATCAAGAGCCACTACCATACCAGTTAATGCAAGCATAGCAGTCACAGCTATAGCGATACCATATAAACCTGCTAAACTATTGGTGTATAATATTCCAGCTACAATAATTAAAGCTGGTATAGCAGTAGCTTCCATAGAAATAGCTAATCCCTGAATAACATTAGTTCCGTGCCCAGTAGTTGATGATTTAGCTACAGTTTTTACTGGTCTGTAGTCTGTTCCTGTATAATATTCAGTTACCCATATTAAAAGGCCGGTAATGGCAAAACCTACGACACCACAAATATATAAATCTAAACCTGAAAAGACTGACCCAGCATTATTTTCATAAGTGTTATTAAATCCAATTAGAGTGTTTGTTACAGGATACATAATAAATAATGAGGTAATAGCTGTAACTATAAAACCTTTGTACAAAGCTCCCATAATATTTTTGCTTTTACCAAGTTTGACAAACCATGTGCCTATTATAGAAGTAATTATACAAGCGCCTCCTATTGCTAATGGGTAAATCATCAAATTATAATCTTGAGGTGAAAATATTGAAGCTAAAACCATAGTAGCAACTATCGTAACAGCATATGTTTCGAATAAATCAGCTGCCATCCCTGCGCAATCACCTACATTGTCACCAACATTATCAGCAATTACTGCAGGATTTCTTGGATCATCTTCTGGAATTCCAGCCTCAACTTTTCCAACCAAATCAGCACCAACATCTGCTCCTTTGGTAAAAATACCACCACCCAATCTAGCAAATATTGAAATTAAAGAGGCACCAAAGCCTAATGCAACAAGTGCATTGATGATCTCTCTATTATCTACCTTTAGATTTATCAAAATTATGTAATAGATAGTAATTGCAAGTAGTGCCAAGCCCGCAACTAATAATCCAGTAATTGCTCCAGACTTAAATGCTATTGTTAAACCAGATTGTAAACTTTTTCTTGCTGCTTCTGCTGTTCGAACATTTGCTTGAACAGATATTAACATTCCAACATAACCTGCGACTCCAGAAAGAAAAGCTCCTATGAAATACCCCAAGCCAACTAGATAGCTAAAAAAGTATGTTACAATAGCTAATACAATTAATCCAACTACCGCAATTGTTTTATATTGCCTGTTCAAATAAGCTTTTGCACCAATTTGTATTGCCTCAGCAATTTCTTGCATACGTGAATTACCTGCACTTGAAGATATGATTTGACCTGAAAGAAGATAACTATAGGCTACTGCAAGGATACCTGTAAAAGAAATTAAATATAGAAGTTCTAAAAAATTTGTCATTACAATTAACGGATAAATGCCAAAATTGTATGTGAAAGGCAAGCTAAAGTTAACAAATATATTAACTTTTTACTCATCTTTTCTAATAACTTTTGATATTTTATCTAAAATAGCGTTTAAATATCCAATTTGGACTTTTTCTAAAAAAAACTCAGAAGCAAGCAAGTATTCACTAATAATAACTTTTTTTGGATTTTTGTGTTTAAATAATAATTCAAAAACAGCAGCAAAAAGTATTATTTTAAGTAATTTATCTGTTTTT
>MDTE01034971.1_pt1 | contig 10609 bp, 8 predicted proteins | sample 811231 | NCBI WGS metagenome assembly MDTE01 (sample SAMN05326651, study PRJNA326480) | marine metagenome | isolation source: seawater | place: Indian Ocean: Red Sea | collected 2010 | reverse complement strand
CATTCTGAGAATTGGGATCGAGATTGGCCACGTATTGGTTTCAACGGTACCCGCAGAATTCACTTTCAAAATTAGAACAGCCATTTTCTGGTTGGACTGCTATATCCTATAACTCTAATTAAGTTGGATACAAAAGTGAAAGGGTAATTTAAATTAGCAGATAAGACTTAATCCAAAATTCGTTAAGTGTGATATATGGATAGACTACTTTCACTAAGTCCTATTGGATTGAAATATAATTTGGAAATAGAAGGGGTAGTGGAAAATACTGCCCAAAATATACCCGACTAAATAATAGATCAAGAAATTATATATTTAGTGATCAAAGTAATGTGGGTAATCAGACACTCTCCCTGAAGGTCTCGCCAAAGACCAATTGTTCACACGGACAGGTACTATCTAATCTAGATGGTACTCTTTTCGGTTTTTCTATCCATTTTAATCCTTCCATCTTTTTTATTTCAGTAAATCTTAATTATTGGCTCTTGGATAATTGGTTGTTTTTAGTATAGTATGAGGTTCAATCAGAGTAATCGAATGCAAAAATCTAGTTGAATACTATTGAATTTTTTACCAGCTATGTGTAGAGATGAAACCTCTTAATGTTAACCTTCATCTCTACACATAGGATTTAGATTAACAAATTAAAAACGAAAATGTTTTCTCAATATTACCGATAATTTCTAACCCCAAACTATATCCACGAACCAAGGAGCTACAGTGTTGAATAATCACCAACTTTCAACTGAGCAAATCCAGTCTTTTCTGGACGATGGTTATCTAATAGTCCCTGATCTTTTTGATCAAGAAGAGACTAATCTCCTATTAGATGCCGCCCAAGCAGATCCCATGATGAAGGATCATATATTGGACGTCGATGACCGATCAGGAAGGAATAGTCAGATCACCGTCTGGAATCATCCAGGTAACGATATCTGGGGTATGGTTAGTCGTTCACATCGATTGGTGGATGCAATGGAATCAATGTTGGGAGGAGAAGTCTACCATTATCATTCCAAGCTTCTACATAAAAAACCGGAAATTGGAGGGGCTTGGGAGTGGCATCAGGATTACGGGTACTGGTATAAGAATGGGTGTCTCTATCCTTATTTGGCGAGCTGTTGGATTGCTCTCAATCGGGCTGATAAAAGCAACGGATGTATGCAAGTGATCAAGGGGTCTCATCACGCCGGTCGAATTGAACACCATATTGATTCCGGTCAAAACTACGCAGATCCTGAACGAGTAGAACAACTGATCAATCGACTGGAGATTGTTTTCTGTGAATTAGACCCAGGATCGGCTTTGTTTTTCCACTGCAATGTTCTACATCGATCCGATGCCAATACCAGTAATCGAAACCGATGGAACCTGATTTGTTGTTACAATGCAGCCCGAAACAACCCTTACAAGGCATTTCCACATCCGCAATATACGCCTCTCGAAAAGGTTTCCGATACCGCCATCAAGGAAATTGGACTAAAGTTAAGTGTGTCATCTGATTCATTTTACAAACCAGACCAAGGTGTTATTAGACGAGGGCACACGGCCGATTAGCGTAGGTGAAACAGCCACCGGTTAGCTGAACTCTTGACAGCATAGATAAGTCTGATAATATGAAGAAGGCATTTTATTGATGTCAAACAACTATAAGGTCTAAGTAGAAAAAGAAATCGTGCCCGATAATTCTTGAACTACTTGCGGGTTCAATTAGATGGGGCGCATACCGACAAATATGAATATAATTGTGGGTACAGAACTAACAAACACAAAAAGCTAAGTTGGTCTTTAAGGTATTAAGTCAGAAAGTGATATTAGAAAATTTAAGGTCTACTTATTCAATCGAGAAACTTTAGAAATTACCGAAAATCGTAATACGGGAAAAAATACAATGAATCAGCATAATTTTACGATTCCTAATTTCTGTAAAAATGGATTTGCTGTTGTTGAAGATGGATTGTCTAAGACAGAGGTTGACCAACTCCGGAAAGAAACCACTAAAATCTGCCGAGGGGAACTTGGACAGGTCGCAGGTCTTCCTCCCTCTGCACCAGAAGAAAATAGCTATGAAGTTCTAGAACGAGTATTATGTGTACATTTTCCCTACAAAATTTCGCAGATCATGTTCGACGTATTATCTCACCCTATCATCGTAGATAATCTAACAAAAATCATTGGACCAAACGTCAAATGTATGCAACAAATGCTTTTCATTAAATCGTCAGGAATGCCAGGACAAGCCTGGCACCAGGACGAATCATTTGTACCGACGCGGGACCGATCACTCAATGCTGCTTGGATCGCCTTAGACGATGCAACTGTTGAAAATGGTTGCCTGTGGTTCATGCCCAACTCTCACCAGTCTGGTATTATCTACCCAAATCGAGAGCAAAGCGACGAACGTTTCGATTGTGTAGAGGAAGCCTATGGGTATCCATTCACTGAGAAAGAGGCCGTTCCAGTTGAAGTTGAGGCCGGATCTATTATCTTCTTTAATGGCTACACATTGCATCGATCTCTACCTAATGCAAACAAAAAAGTTTACCGAAGGTCTCTAGTGAATCATTATATGAGCGCTGAGTCCTTACTACCTTGGCGAAGGTCAGAAAATCCAATACCAGTTGCCCGATATGATCACCGTGATATTGTAATGATTGCAGGTGAGGATCCCTATGCATACAAAGGAATAGAAAAAATATCCTTTTCACATATTCGTCCTCAAAGGCAGGGCGGATGTCAATGGCCGAGCCAAACAGAGTAAGTTATTGAAAATAATTGTATGAAGTCTTTCTATCCTGAAAACTATCAATCAACGATCTGATTCGATCCTGCGTTCTATCTTCTCGCTGATTCTGCCCTTGATACTAGATTGGGTTTATTGTCTAAAAATTACCAATAAACCCAATCTAGTGTCTGTTGGTTAAAAATAATAGCGTATGTTTTCCATAATAGTATGCAGGTAGCATCACCGATGGTAATACCTAGAAAGATTGGTATAGCATTACGTAACCCTTTTAGGCCGCTGAATTTGATGAGTGTCCATCGAATGAGCCAAGCTATAAAAATTGGGAACCAAAGGTGACGGAGCATCCAATCTTGGCCAATGATATAACCCAGTGGATGGAAACTCCACCAAATATATCGACGACTTAAAATAGCTAAAGCGAAAACGATACCGCCCCCTAGACTGAAGTAACTAAGGTAGACCAAATCAGGACGGGTTGTTTTATTTTGGATCTGGTTGACCAGACTGGAGAATGTTTCTTCGCCTGCCCAAGTCTTATTGGTCAATCGGTAGGCACGTTCCAGATTTCCCACAAAACCAATTACAGTTCCTAATATCAGCGCAGCTACGATTCCTACCACGACTATTCTAATTTGTCGAGAATGAAGTCGATGTTGCAGATAGAATCCCTCCATGATTTGTGGCATCGGGCTGCCACGCTGGCCAAAATCGACAAACATAAATAGTGAAAATTGAGTTAGTGTGCGATTATCTATGTATCGAGTACTAATCACTCTGGATAGGAAACCTGAAACAGTAAACGGTATTTCATGCGTCGGAGGGCCGACCTGTGCTCTAAGGCGTGTTGTCACAACCGTTAAGCCAAAAAAACCAGCTAAAAACAAAATTGCAAACAATAAGCTCATTCCGGCATAAACCAAGAAAACGATAGCGATACTAGTACTAATCAAAAACCCCCAAACAGCTAAAAAGTAGGGTGTATCGTCGACTGATCTCAGTTTAGATGAGGTGAAAACTACCTTGAAGACCCCAATCAAATGCCGTCTTGCCCAATACAAAAACATGATACCGAATATTGCCATTCCACCTAGTCCTTGGATCCAATATCCCGGAAAATAAGGTAATTGATGAAGACCTGATGCCTGTCCCGTTACGTTTATCAATTTCCAAAACCAATAAAAAAACCAGATAGAAAACGAGAGTTTAGTTGGAATGAAAAAAGCTAATCCAGTTACAAAAGGTAGTATTTCGATATAGGCGACCTCAATCGCACTCCACGGTGGTTCAGGGAATAACTCTGCTAGGTTATATTTACCATAGGTCAGTCCTGGGACAACCGGGACTAGGTGGTGAATTCCGTTGTTTAAGCTCAATAATGAGGTTACCAAAAACCCAAACCAAAATTTCTTGTTTTGATAAATTGATCGGCGAGGAGACAGTAATTGCAGAGGGATTTGGGCAATTGGAAAAGTCAACAATTCGTTGTTTATCCACTGTCTACGCAGCAGCAGGCTAAGAAAAATCATACTAAAGTAGAGCAGGATAGTGAATAAAGACCAAAGCAAGATAGGTTGGACCCAAGCTGGCCAAATGTGTGGGGAAAAAAAACTCTCATCGTAGTAAATCAATCCTTCAGCCACTAGAGGGTCGAGAATAACGAGCCGCGTAGGGAGATAGTGAAAAAAAATCGATTTCCAATCATTTTCTGGAGAAGCGAAATGAACAGGATAGGCTACAATCTGAGTGAGAATCTCAAGGGTATCATGTCCAGCGGCGGCGGTAGCCGAAGTCAACATGATATAAACCAACATTAGTTCGGATGGACGAAGAATTGCGCTCGTTTTCACTTTTAATAACAGTACATTTAATAAACCCAGTATAAAAGTGATGACAATAGCATTGATAAATAATGAAGCTAGAGTGAAACCATTCCAAGTACTGGTAACCCAATATTGTGTAGATACCACCAAAAATGTGCCAACCAATAGAGTACCTGATCGAATTGAATTAGACTGACTAGATATTCGAAGCAAAAACTTTTCTCAATATTTAGGTTACGCTGATTATGTATTAAGATATGGGAAAATCGTTTTCTCAGATGAGAAAACAGTGAACAATATACTTACCATTTCAACTTTTGTGTCTACGCAGAGTTATAATTCTAAAACATCCCTATAGGTGAATCGGAAAAAATTGGTAGACAAAAAGCTATTTTTAATTTATTTTCTAGATAAGGATTCTGCTAAGAACAACATAGTATCAAAAAAAAACAGGAATAGGTTGATAATATGCTAGATAAAGAACAAATTAATCGTTTCCATCGGGACGGTTTTTTGGTCATTCCTCAATTATTTTCAGGTAAAGAACTCGAATTGTTGCAACAAGCAGCTCAACATGTTCAGCACGAAGGTACAGCTAGATTAGGAGCGGGACACTTGTATCATACACACGAAGATGGGACACAGACCTATTTCCGTAGTGAGCGTATGTGGGATCGAGACCCCATCTTTCGAGCAGTAACAGTCAATCCCGATTTGCTATCTGCGGTAGGCCAGTGTATCGGTCACTCCTTTTTTCCCTTCAATAATGCCCTTGTTTGTAAGCTACCAGGAGGAAATGTACCTGTGTTTTGGCACCAAGACCCTCCTTACTGGACCGAGCCAACCTTAACGCCAAAATTTACATCCATATGGGAATTAGAATCAACATTCGAAATTCCGAACTTTGTAGCTGATATCTACTTAGACCGTTCTACTATCGATAACGGCTGCGTTTGGGGTCTACCAGAACACCATCTGGTTGGTCATGTGGAGTTAAATCGTCTAAATGAAGATCAGCTATTTGAGAATCATAATACTGTGGCCTTAGAGATGGAGCCTGGGGATGTATTATTTCATGCCCTTTCCGCTCCACACGGTTCGCGCGGTAATTTGACAGACACAACGAGACGAGTGGTATATCTACAATATGTGAATATTGAGGTTTTTTCCCATGGTTATTCAGACTGGACGTTTCATGGTCAACGCACCTTAGGAGTTAATGGGCAAAAATTAATTCAGGAAATGATGGATAGTCGTCGTGATCTTGGTTTTTCAGGTGTGGAAGGTTATCCACTTCGTCAAGTCGATAATCATTGGGAGTTTTTGGGAAATCCTTCCACACCTGACAGGCATTGGAAAGGTTTGATTAAACAGATGTCAGACCAAGAAATCAAACAAAAAAAACGGTTGCAGTCTTTGATTTAACCAACCTCACAAAGACTGTTGCAAAGTAAGATGGAAGGATGAAAAAAAATTACGTCTTACGTTAATACATTGTTCTTTTTTTATCTTTCCAGAATTAACCATCCAATTTTTTGTAATCACAGATGGGCTTCAGGATTTGACGGAATATAGTAGAAATTTGGGTTATGGTAAAGAGCAAATAATATGGCGATCAAACAAACCTTAGCTGAATTAGGCGTAGACGATCAAACACTCAGTACCAAAGAGCAACTCGACCAAGACGGATTTTTTGTCGTTAAGTCTGTATTGAGCAGGAAGTCATATACCAACATGTGTGACGAGTTTGATCAAATTCACCAAGTTGAAGGCAAACAATCAGGTTGGGAGGTACATAAGGAAGACGAGGCAATAAGACTATCGAACGTGCTCAACAAAACGACCAAATCTGGTGATTGTCTCTATAGCAAATCCTTGCTAGTTGCCGCTTACCATCTGCTAAAACCAGACTTCAAAGTCTACGATTTGGCTTCTCCTAGTCACGATCATCAAAGGTTTTACAACGATTATGGTCCCGCTATTCCCATCGGCAACAACTGTGTTCTTAATTCCTTGATTTTGCTGGACCCGTTTACTGAAGATAACGGAGCAACCTGAATTGCGCCCGGCTCTCACCTCTTAGGCTTACAACCGGAAGGTGTGATGGGCAATACACTAGATCCTCATTCGAACGAAATTCGCTTGACGGCACCAGCAGGTAGCACAGTTATCCTGAATGCTCACACTAGGCACGGTGGTACGCTTAACGTCAGCGGTGAACAGCGACTTAGGACACACCTTACCAGTGTTTACGCTGAGAGCCAAAGCAACTGGTATAACAGATTTTCTGACGCCAACACTGTATAACAGAATGCCATCTGCTCACCGCTATCTATTAGATATAAAACTACCTAAACCGTAGGTTGAAAAAAGAAGTATAAAAAAACTTTGAGAGAAAATAGCATTATTTAAAATAATCGCCCCTAATTTATAACTCTTCACAATTAGCAAATATTAAGTGTTGTCAATCTATTTCTTTGATAACCAATATTTGGTTAGGCTGAACAGAGTGTAAAATTTTTTGATTGCCGCTTGGCCACTCAATTTCGATGTCTGCTGTCTTGGCCGTTCCTAAACCGAAGTAGGCACGCAAATCACTTTGAGACAGGTAGCTTGATCCAGACCGAATCTCCCGAATCTGGGTTGACTCTTCTGTCTTAAGGCGAATCCGAGTTCCAATTGCATCTCGATTGCTTTTTCGACCGATACATTTAATGGCTAGCCAGTGGTTCTCATTGCCTCCATCATTGCGTAAGACATCTAGTCGCTGATTGAGATTGCTGATAACTAAATCTAAATCTCCGTCATTGTCCAAGTCCCCATAAGCCATTCCCCTGCTGACCTTACGAAGTTGTAACCCTGAGCCAAAATCGGGACTCACCTCTTTGAAGGTACCGTCACCTCTATTTTCGAAAAGCTGATTGCGTTGTGCATAGGTTCCGACCTCACTGAAATCTTCAATATTATCATCAATATGACCATTAGCTATAAAAATATCGAGATAGCGATCGTTGTCGTAATCAAAAAAATCAACTCCCCAAGATAAATAGATTAAGCTCTTTGCGCCAATACCACACGAATAACTTAAGTCAGTAAAAAAACCGTTGCCTTCGTTATGAAATAGAACGTTGGGCTGGTCTTGAAAGTTGGTAACAACTAGATCTAGATTCCCATCGTTATTATAATCTCCAAAGCTAGTTCCCATACCATTGAGAGGTTGTCCATCTTCATTAAAGGCGACTCCTACTAACATCGAGACTTCAGTGAAGGTTCCATTACCCTCGTTTCTAAATAGGAAATCTTGCATCAAATCGTTGGCAACAAAAACGTCTAAATCCTGATCGTTATCATAATCTGCCCAGCTAATACCTAGTCCTTTGCCAGGTTTCTCTAGGCCGGCTGCTTGGGTAACATCAGAGAAAGTGCCATCCTGGTTATTACGATATAGTACATCGAAGGTCGGTTCAAAAATATTAGGACTGCAATAGGTCGGAAAATCATTCTTAGCACACTTGGGATTATTGCCCAACTCAAAATCAACATAATTGACCACATACAGATCGAGATATCCATCATTATCATAATCAGCGAAACTAGAACTCGTACTCCAACCTGATTCACCAACCCCTGCTTGTTGAGTAACATCCGTAAAAGTGCCGTCCCCATTGTTAATATAGAGCTGGTTTGGGCCAAAGTTGGTAATATAAATATCGGGATCACCATCGTTATCATAATCGCCGACACAAGAACCTACTCCGTAGCCGATACCGGTTACTCCAGCTTGTTGGGTAACGTCCGTAAAAGTCATATCGCCGTTGTTACGATAAAGTCGATTTCGAATTGGATTTTCCAGTTCAGTCCCAGGAAGATTGCCTCCATTTACACAATAGATATCGAGATAACCATCAGTGTTAAAGTCGAGCAAAGCAACACCACAACCGAGGGTTTCAAGTAGAAACTTTTGTCCACTACGTCCATCGACATGCTCAAAATCAATACCACTATCTAACGTTACATCCACAAATTGGGCGACTGTCCTGATGCCTGAAATAAAAAAACAGATGGAGAACAGAGTCCAAAACCAAGAAATTGAATGTCGAATCATCGCATCTTGCACAGAACCTCAATCAAGGATTCTGGATTGATTTTTGGATTTGTTTCAGCCCACGTTGATAAAGTGTATTTGAAGGATCTAAATCAATCGCACGCTGAATTGATTTTGTAGCTAACCGATATTCACCCTTCCGGTGGTAAATCCAAGACAAAATATTCAAATGTGGAGCCGAAGGTTGAATTTTTACGGCCTTTTCAGCGACCTCTAACGCCTGGTCAAGTCTGATTTTATCCCGACCGTATAATTTCGCCAATCCAATTAATGCCTGAGTGTTTTGGGATTGAATCAAGAGCGCGTTTTGATAGTGCCTTTCTGCCGCTTGGTAGTTCTGTTCATTAAAGTAAATTTCAGCCAAAGCACACTGGGCTTCAACCAGTTTGGGTTGTAATGTTATGGCGCGTTGATAATATTTTATAGCTTTCTTCGATTTAGATTGACGTAGATAGGTTAAACCTAGTGCAGCGTGTGCCTGAGCCAAATCTGGTTTTAAGGCGATGGCTTTTTCTTGAGCCGCAACAGCGGCCACGTAGCGCTCTAACATCAGATAGGATAGACCCAATCCGCTATGAGCTTCGGCCAAATTGGGGTTGCGCCAAATCGATTTTCGATAGCTTTCAACTGCCTGTTGGTAGGCGCCATATTTCAGGTAGGTCTGGGCCAAATTAGAGAAGGCTGCGGCTTGATCTTGTCCTCGACTACGATCGACAATATCCCGTTTTTCTTCTATTTCTTTAGCTTGTACTTTCAATCGCTCAGCTATGTTTAGATGTTGGGTTGCTGTTGCTTTATGGTGAGGATTACTTTGACTAAGACGAAAATAAACTTTAGCCAAATTATAGTGGGCTGCCCCCATAACAGGTTTATATTGAATCGCAACCTGATAAGCTTTAGTAGCCGCCTGTAGTTTTTTCTGCTTAACCAGCAAGTTGCCTTTCTGATAGTAGGCTTCCGCTAACCGATTAGTCGCTGGCAGATGTTCTTCTAATAAAATAGCTCGGTTTAAATGTTGAAGAGCTTCTTTTATTAACCCTTGTTTGGCAAAAATTGTTCCCAAGTGATAGAATGGCTCTCCCCAGTTGGGTTTTTGCTCAATTGCTTTCTGATAGGCAGTAATAGCTTCCGGAAATTGGTAAAGTTGTGAGTAGGCATACCCAAGTTCGACATATAGTTGGGCCATACTCGGTTGTAAAGAAACCGCTTGTTGGTAAGCCTGAATAGCTTTTCTGAATTCGCGATTTTGAGAATATACAGCACCTAATCCGTAACAAGCCATTTCGAGATTAGGATTTAACTCTAAGGCATAATGATAATGGGTTAGTGCATTTTCAAAATCTTCTACTGCCGTATATGATTGAGCTAACTGAAGGTGAAGTTCCCCTGATTCAGGTGCGAGCTCAAGTCGTTGATGGTAATCAGTAATTGCAGTTGAAAAATCGGCACCCCCAGTATCATTAATGGTTGTCGACCGTAATTCAAGGGTGGTGGATATTAAAAGAAAAATAAAAAACACATAATTCAAACAAGGGAACCACATTGTTTTTCTAAAGACGCGCTCAATATGCCAAATAACCGCTGTAATCGTCTGGATATATCAATGTCTCCAACTTACTTCTGTATAATCGATCCAGTGTTGTCTACTAATGGGTTTCTAACTTGACTTAACCAAGTCAAGTCAAGCAAATTAGCCAAAACACTAATGTTATTAGCGTTTTGGCTGTGTTCCAAATTCCACTCAGTCAGCTTGGTGAAAAAATATCATACAGGTAGATTGTGATTAAAATTAGTCAATCGTACAATCAAGATCAGTCAGATAGTTGATTCTATGATTGTACAAATCCAAAATTAGACGACTCGATGCATTTAAACAAGCTTATCAAATTGATACATCAGAGACTTGTTAGATAGTCCATTTCACCTGTAAATGTCAAT
>MDTE01015238.1_pt1 | contig 10609 bp, 9 predicted proteins | sample 811231 | NCBI WGS metagenome assembly MDTE01 (sample SAMN05326651, study PRJNA326480) | marine metagenome | isolation source: seawater | place: Indian Ocean: Red Sea | collected 2010 | reverse complement strand
TCATATAGCGCTTTGAACCAGTCGCGCAGGTTTTCGAAATCGTGACGTTTGCCGACCTCGTATACCTTCGTCTGGATGGTTTCGGCATCGGCACCCGCCGGCAGCCCGCCCAACGCGGCGACCAGATCTTCCAGCGCTCCGCGTTCCATTTCGGTCGGCGCACGATAGCTCTTGTTCGGCTTAACGAAATCACGATAATACGCGATGGCATAGGCAACCAGTTGGTCAAGGATGGGTGCCGTTTCCGGCTTCGCATCCGGCGCGTAACGGGTTATGAAACCCCAAATCACGGCCGGGTCTTCCGAATTGCAGACGCTGACGAGGTTGAGCAGCAAGCCAAAAGTAACGTGACCTTCCGGTTGCGGGGGCGCACCGTTGTGAATGTGCCAGGCGGGGTTTTCGAGTTGCGCGCCGTCGTCTTGGTCGTGGTACTTTTCCAGATGTGTCAAGTAATCGTCGACGTGGCGCGGAATGGCATCGAAATAAAGCCGCTTTGCCTTTTTCGGCGAATTGTACATGTACAACGCGAGGCTCTCCGGCGTTGCGTATTCCAGCCATTCCTCGACAGACAGACCGTTTCCACGCGATTTGGAGATTTTTTCCCCGTTTTCGTCGAGAAAAAGCTCGTATGTGAAGCCCTCCGGCGGTTGCCCACCCAAAATATGACAAATCCGGCCCGATAAACGCACCGAATCTATCAAATCTTTGCCGGACATCTCGTAATCGACCGACAAAGCGGTCCAACGCATGGCCCAATCGGCCTTCCACTGGAGTTTGCAGTGCCCGCCGGTAACCGGCGTTTCGACGAGCGATCCGTCCTCGTCCTCGTAGACGACGGTACCTGCATCAGTCTTCGTTTCGACGATCTTCGCCAACAGGACACGCCCGGTTTTCGGACATACTGGCAGAAACGGGCTGTAGGTTGCTCGCCGTTCCTCGCCGAGTGTCGGCTTGATGACGCCGGTGATCGCGTCGTAGCGCTCCAAGATCTGCAACAGGGTTTCATCGAACTGGCCGGATGTGTAGCACTCGGTCGCGCTTTTGAATTCGTAGTCGAACCCGAATGCGTCGAGAAACGCCTGCAGGCGGGCATTGTTGTGCGCACCGAAACTGTCATGGGTACCGAACGGATCGGGCACGCTGGTCAGCGGTTTGCCAAGGTGTTCGGCCATCATCTCCTGCTGCGGCACGTTGTCCGGCACTTTACGCAATCCGTCCATATCGTCAGAAAAAGCAAACAGCTTTGTCGGGATATCAGATACAGCTTCAAAGGCGCGGCGCACCATGGTCGTGCGCACAACCTCGCCAAAGGTGCCGATATGCGGCAAGCCGGACGGCCCGTAACCGGTTTCGAACAATACGTAGCCCTTGTCAGGCGTGTTCCCGCCAGTACGCTTCAAAATGCTCCGGGCTTCGGCGAACGGCCATGCCTTGGCTTCCGCGCCGAGTGTTTTGAGATCGGCCACCTGCCAGATCCTTTTGCGGATATCAGAAGGCCGGGAACCTAAGGGCCTATGGGATTTGGGTCAATCACGCCATCACTGTCACCGGATAGTCGATAAAACCGCGGAACCGCGCGCGCGGATGGCGCAGCGCCATTCCGGAGGTTTCTATTTCCGCGAAGCGCTGCACAAAGCCCAGCAGAGCAATCCGCGCCTCCGTTCGACCAAGCGACATGCCGGCGCAGGCGTGAATGCCGGATCCAAAGGCCAGATGCCGGTTGCGCTCGCGCCCGATATCAAGCGTATCTGGATCAGGAAATTGCTCCGGGTCTCGGTTGGCGGCGCCGATGCAAAGCCAGATGTAATCGTCCTTCCTCATCGCCACGCCGCCGATTTCGGCATCTGCGGTTAGTTTCCGGTTGTTAAGCTGGACCGAACTTTCGAAGCGCAGCAGTTCTTCTATAGCGGGAACGACCAGGTCGGGATCGGCCCGCAGGCGTTCCAGTTGATCCGGAAAACGCAGCAACGCATCGATACCATTGGTCACGGTATTCGCCGTCGTTTCGTGACCGGCGTTCAGCAGAAAAATGCAGTTGTGCAACAGTTCCAGTTCGGTGAGTGACTCGCCGTCCTCGTCGGGCCCGACAAGCTTCGACAGAACCTCACCGGTGTCGTCCGACAGGGGATTTCTCTCCCGCTCCGAAATTAGCCAGCGCAGGTAGTCCTTGAAATCGTCCACAGAGCGGGCCGCGGCATCCCGTTGCTCCGGCGTCAGATCGGCTTCCAGCCCGCCGAGGATCGCCACCGCCCAGGGGGAAAGCTTGGGCCGGTCTTCCTGCGGCACGCCGAGCATGTCGCCGATCAGCTCGATTGGCAGTTTCATTGAATAATCGTGCAGCAGATCGAACGACCCCATCTCCGCGACCGCGTCCAGCGACGCGTCGACCACCTCGACGACCCGCGACTCCAGTGCCCGCAGGGCCCGGGGCGTAAACGCGGGCGCTAGACGTTTGCGCACCCGCGTATGTTCGGGCGGGTCATTAAAAACGAGGCTAGTTGTGTGATGCTCGTAAAGGGATGTCTCGCCCATGGTCTTTCTGAAATCGATCGTCTTGTCCGATGAAAATAAAACAGGGTCGTGATAAGCGAAATCCAGATCCACGTGGCGTGTCAGGAACCAGGCGCCAGACGGCATCTTGTGTACTGGTACATGGCGGCGCAGCGCGTGGAACACGGGATACGGATTTTCGTAGAATTCTCGGTCCAGTGTAGTGACATCGAATGCTGCGGCTAAATCGGGGCCAAGGTCCTCGATGCCCCGGTACAGATCGTCGTTCATGCGGCGCGATCCTCTTTCATCATTGCCGCCGCCTTTTCCGCGATCATGATTGTAGGCGAATTGGTGTTGCCGGAGGTGATTGTTGGCATAATGGAGGCATCGGCGACACGCAGGCCTCCAAGCCCCTGCAGCCGGAGGCGATCATCGACCACGGCCATATCGTCCGAGCCCATCTTGCAGGTCCCGACCGGGTGGAAAATAGTGGTCGCGATATCGCCGGCGGCGCGGGAGAGATCTTCATCGGTCGCCACCTGCGGACCAGGCAGATATTCCTCAGGCTGATATTTTTCCATCGCCGGGGCGCCGACGATCCTGCGTGTCAGCTTCAAAGCGTTGGCGGCGATCTGGCGGTCGGTCTCCGCGGTCAGATAATTAGGCCGGATCGAGGGTTTGGCCCTCGGGTCCGGGCTGGTGATACGGATATGGCCGCGGCTGTCGGGGCGTAGGTTGCACACCGATGCCGTGATCGCGGGGAACGGATGCAGCGGATCGCCGAACTGGTCGAGAGATAAGGGCTGTACATGATACTGAAGGTTCGGCGTTTCTAAATGATCGTCGGACTTCGTGAACACACCAAGCTGGCTGGGCGCCATGGTCATCGGCCCGCGCTTGAACAGAATATATTCTAGCCCCATCCCCGCCCTGCCGATCAGGCTGTTGGCCCGTTCGTTCAAAGTCTTGGCGTTCTGCACTTTATAGACCGCGCGGATCTGTAGGTGATCTTGAAGGTTCTCGCCGACGCCGGGCAATTCGTGCGCTACATCGATACCATGGTCACGCAGCAATGCGCCGGGACCGATGCCAGACAGCTGGAGGATCTGTGGCGATCCGACCGAGCCGCAGGCAAGTACGACTTCCCGCGCAGCACTGGCATGAGCATCCGTCCCGTCGAGCCAGAAATCGACACCGGTCACGCGACCATCGGCCATGGTTAGCTTTTTTGCCTGCGCATGGGTTAGCACGGTCAGGTTGGGCCGGTCTTTCACTGGATGCAGAAACGCGTGAGCGGCACTCCACCTGACGCCACGCTTCTGGTTGACCTGGAAATAGCCCGCACCTTCGTTGGTGCCTGCATTGAAATCTTCGTTTTTGGGAATGCCCACCTGGGTACAGGCTTCGCGGAATGCGTCCAGCACTTCCCACGACAATCGCTGGTCTTCCACTCGCCATTCGCCGCCCACGCCGTGCAGTTGGCTCTCACCGCCTGCAAAGTCTTCGGACTCTCGGAATACCGGTAAAACGTCCTCCCAGCCCCAACCGGTATTGCCCATCTGGCGCCACTGGTCGTAATCCCGCGCTTGACCCCGCATATAGATCATTCCGTTTATCGCGGAACAGCCACCCAACGTTTTGCCCCTCGGGTATGCAAGCTTGCGCCCGTTAAGACCCGGCTCTGCCTCAGTCTGGAAGCACCAGTCAGTGCGCGGATTGTTCATCGTATACAGATAGCCGACGGGGATCTTGATCCAGAAATAGTTGTCCTTGCCGCCGGCTTCGAGCAGCAGGACGTTTACGTTCGGGTCGGCACTCAGCCGGTTGGCCAGCACGCAGCCCGCCGTTCCCGCACCAACAATGATGTAGTCGAAATCGTCGAATTTTTTGATGTCGGTTTTCGGCATGGAGTGGGTCTCTCGTTCGAAACATCATCTTCCTCGGAAGCCATCTGCCGTGCAAGCCGTCCTCAACGTCGCCCTTCCCGTTTTCGGGATTGTCCTTTGCGGGCACCTCGCAGGGCGGCGGGGTGCGACCAGCTCGGAGGCCCTGAACACCTCTATATACTGTTTCGCGCTGCCGCCGGGATCGTAATGACGACCCTGCTCTAGTTCATTACGTTGACTGCCATTCTGGGATGGTTCGAAGAGGTTTGAGCCCTCAAACCGCCTTCAATTCCATTGCCGCCAGCGACGGTATGGTCATGCAGAGAAGCTCGGTGCGCGCCTCGGGGGCGAAGGCTGCTGTCTCGCCGGGTGCAAACTCGATGGCGGTATGGCGCAAGTAAGATTTGCGACCGCATTTTCCGCGTCCCTTCATCACAAACACGACCCGCAGGTGATCCTTGCCGGGCAGAACTCTGCGTTTACCGGTCGCGAGCCTGTATACTGTTACCTCGGTCCCCCGGTCGGAAAACCGGCCCAGGTCTTTTTGTTCGGTGCCGGGTGTCGAGCTCCTCCGCCATGAGAAATGGGCCGGTTTCATTATCACCGGTTCGCTGTAACTCGGCGACGGAAACACCAGCGGTGCGCCAGTCAGGTGCCGCCAGATGGCTTCGTAGCCGTCGAGATTTCGTTTTCCTCCGCCCAGGTTGCGATGAAAAACCCCGTTTTCGAAGCGGCCCAACTCGCCCAGTTCGTCATAGGCACGGTTCACATCGTCCCTGTTCAGATAGCCCTTGCCACTCGCGCCCCCGAACTGGAGGACCATCACGGTACGTTCCGGCCCTTCCTGCGGGCCATAATGAAGCCCTTCGGGAAAATAGCCGATTTCCCCGGCATCGATTGTCTTACCCGGCCCGATTGGCACTCTGCCAGAAACGCAGTAACGGATCTGGTCCCACGGGTGACGATGGCGGGGCGAGAAGAATTCCGCGCTTTCACGCCCGATGTGCAACCCGTAATTCTCAGTGCTGCCGGATTCGCCCTCAATCAGGCGCTTGATCAGGATTCTACCCTTGCGATGGCGGAGCTGGTTGCCGCGCCACTTCTTTTCCGATGCCTGTAATAGTTTCACCGATGCCCTCCTGATACCCGCGGGGAAGTTTAACTGGGCGAACCGCGTTTAAACAGCTTCCTCGCCGGTCCCGTTACAGCGCGTCGATCAACGCATCGAGGGTTTCGTCCGGGCGTTCGACCATCATGATGTGACCACAATTCTTCAAAACGATCGTCATCGCGTCCGGAATCGCCGCGGCCAGCGGCGCGGCCGCCTTTGGCGGGGTCATCATGTCGCGGTCACCAGCGATGATCAGCGTCGGACAGGCCACCTTCGCGGCCGCATCGAGCGCGTCCTTAAAGACGTCGCAGGCAGCCATATCGATGCCCAGCACATCGTCCGGCGCACGCGCCAGCAGCGATCGCCCGCCACCCTGCATCCACATGCCAGGCGCCTTGTTGAGACCGAAATGAGCCGGTTTGCCGAAACCCCACGACACGATCAGATCCCAGGCTGCGGGATCGTTGGATTTCGTCGCGGCCAGCAGATCCGGGTGCACCGGCATCGTGGCGCCGACGCCGAGCAACGCAAGGCCAGATATCCGGTCGCCCGCCGACGCCGCCGCGGCAAGCGAGATCAGCGATCCCATGGAATGGCCCACCAACGACACGTTATCCGCACCGCAGGCCTCGACCAGGCGACCCATCCAAGCGGCCATGTCTCCGATGCTTTCCAATGCCGGTCCGTCGGATTTACCGTGCCCTGGCAGGTCAATCGCCAGCACACCGTAGCCGTGCCAAGCGAACCATCGGGTCTGCAGCGCCCAGATAGTATGATCCATCCCCGCGCCGTGGACGAAGATCACTGCGGGAAGGTCGGGATCGAACGGTTTTCCCCCGGTCGCCGCGAATACTGTCTTGTCGTCTACTTTCAGCTCCATTACTCGGCCGCCTTTATCTATGTCGCACGGAGGGCCGCATGCAGCGCTTGGTCGAGATCGGCGATCAGGTCGTCGGCATCTTCAAGCCCGATCGACAACCTAACCAGTTCCTCGCCGATGCCGGCCACCTCAAGAGACGCGGCGTCCATCTGTTGGTGTGTGGTCGATGCCGGGTGGATAACCAGCGACTTAGCATCGCCGACATTGGCAAGATGCGAGAACAGGCCGAGCCGTTCGATAAACACACGGCCGGCCTCACGACCGCCCTTTATCCCGAAGGAAAAGATCGCACCCGGTCCCTTTGGCAGCAGTTCCGCAGCCAGGTCCTTGTCCGGGTGATCGTCACGTTCGGGCCATGTGACCCAATCGACGCCGTCATGCCGGCCGAGAAATTCCACTACCTTTCGGGTGTTGGCAACGTGGCGCTCCATGCGAACGTGCAAGGTTTCGACACCCTGTAGTATGTTGAAGGCGTTGGTCGGGCTGAGTGTCGCGCCGAAATCGCGCAGGCCTTCGGCCCGCGCACGCATGATAAAAGCGGCTGGGCCGAATTCCTCGGCGAAATCGAGGCCGTGATATCCTTCGTAGGGCTCCGTCAGCGTCGGGAACTTGTCGGATGCCTCCCAATCGAAATTGCCGGAGTCGACGATCGCGCCGGCAATCGACGTACCATGCCCCCCCAGAAACTTGGTGGCGGAATGCATGACGATATCAACGCCGTGCTCGAAGGGCCGGCAGAGGTAAGGCGTGGCGAAAGTGTTGTCGATCATCAGCGGGATACATGCATCGTGGGCGACTTCGGCGATCCTCGGTAGGTCCATGACCTCCAGCCCCGGATTGCCAAGCGTCTCCCCGAAAATCAGCCGCGTGTCTGGCGTGATGGCCCTGGCAAAGGCATCGGGGTCGCGCGGGTCGACGAATGTCGCCGTGATCCCGAAGCGCGGCAGCGTGTGATAGAACATATTGTGGCTTCCGCCGTAGATCGAGGCCGACGACACGATGTGTCCCCCCTGCCCCATCAGCGTAACGACTGCCAGATGCAACGCCGCCTGTCCGGAAGCCGTCGCCACCGCACCAAGCCCGCCTTCCAGCGCGGCAATTCGTTCTTCGAGCACAGCCACGGTCGGGTTCGATATCCGCGAATAGATGTGCCCCGCACGTTCCAAATTGAACAGTGCAGCGGCCTGATCCGTGTCTTGAAAAACGTAGGACGTAGTCTGGTAAATCGGCTGCGCCCGCGCGCCGGTGGCGGGATCGGGCTGCTGGCCCGCGTGCAGGCCAAGCGTCGCGAATTTAAACAGTTTAGGGTCGATCATGAGAGTTCCCATTCCATGTGAGTCAGGAAAATCGCCCATGGCCATTTTCCTTCTTGCTTTTTGGTAGCGGGACGGTCGCTCGGCAGATCGAATGCCAGCCAGAGCGGGCCGTGGTGGGTCTGGGGGATGTTGCCGGTCACCGTGAGGACGACCGCACCGTTGGGTGGATCCGAGTCTGCAGCCGCTGGCAATGCCGTCAGCAAAATAAACAGAAACGTCAGCAGTCTCATCGGGGCCTCCGAAATTTTGATGGAGGGCCAATTTACGGAGGTTTGCGACCTGCCGCAAAGCATGTCATGAGTCGCGCAATAAATAAACGAGGGGGAAGGAACCCATGGGAAAGCTTGACGGAAAGGTCGCGATTGTCACGGGCGCGGCACAGGGTATCGGCTCATCCTATGCCAAGGCGCTGGCCGAAGAGGGCGCGAAGGTCGCCCTTGTCGATATTCTCGACGGCGCGGAGGCGGCGGAACGGATTTCATCAGAAGTAAGCGGTGCGGAAATTGCCGCTTTCGATTGCGATATCAGCGACGAGGCCGCGACACTGAAACTGGTCGATGACGTCGTCTCGGAATTCGGCGGGCTGCATATCCTGATCAACAACGCGGCGATGTTCGGTACGCTGCAGCCGCAGCCTTTTGACGAGATCGATATCGACTTGTGGGACAAGGTGCAGTCGGTCAACGTGCGCGGCATGCTGCTGATGTGCCGGGCCGCCGTTAAGGTTTTTCGGCCACAGAAATACGGTAAGATCGTCAATGTGGGGTCGGACACGATTCTGAAAGGCGTACCGTTCATGTCGCACTACGTCACGTCGAAAGGCGGCGTTTACGCGATGACACGATGCCTCGCCAACGAATTGGGCACCGACAATATCTGCATCAACACTCTGGCACCCGGCCTGACCATGAGCGAAGCCGTCCTCGACTGGGGACCGGAGGGTGATCATGACAAGAACCTGGTGATCCAGTCACGCGCCATCCAGCGCGAACAGTTGCCGGCGGATCTGACCGGCGCCTGCGTATTCCTGTCGTCACCCGAAAGCGATTTCATGACCGGTCAGTACGTGGCGGTGAACGGCGGGGATTGTTTCAGCTAGAGCCAGACCGACCCACACACAGATATTAGCGATGGCTACGCTGGGCGTGTCCGGCCGCGCAATACTCGCGTCTAAGAATAATTGACAAAAAATTGATCTAGGTAGAGGTTCCATGAAATTGTATTACACCAAAGGCACGTGTTCGTTCGGTCCGCACATCGCCATGCGCGAATTGGGAATCGAACCCGAGTTGATCGCTGTCAATCTTATGGAAAAGAAACTGCCCGAGGGCGGTGACTTCAAGGGGCACAACCCTAAAGGATACGTGCCCTATATCGAGACCGACGACGGCACGGGCCTCAGCGAATGCGGCGTGATCCTGCAGTACCTCGCCGACCAGCATCCCGAAAAAGGACTCATACCGGCGGCCGGCACTTCAGAGCGTTATAAGGTCCAGGACTGGCTGAGCTTTATCGGCTCCGAGTTGCATAAAAACCTGCCGCCGATATTCCTGCCGAACATTCCGGAAGACTACCGTCCGGTGGCCCGGTCACGGCTGAAAATCCGCCTGAACTTCATGAACCAGGCGCTGGAAGGCAAACAGTTCCTGATGGGCGATGATTTCACTGTCGCTGATTGCTACGCCACCGCAATCCTGAACTGGACGAAACCGGCGAAATACGACCTGTCGGCGCACCCGTATGTGAAAGCGTATTACGAACGCTGCTGCGCGCGGGACAGCGTGAAGGCGGCGAACGCGGCCGAGGAAGCCGCGGCGGCATAGCACTTGGACCTCCTAAACGGAAAAGACCGGCGGATCGATTCGCCGGCCTTTTTTGTCGCCTGCCGCCGTGGTTAGATCACCGCGAAAACAGGGGAAACAGTCATGGACATACATCCGACAGGCGAATTCGCGAACCAGGCGAAAGTATACGACCACATTACCGCCGTACCACTGGGCGCGGCGATGGGGGCGGAAATCCGGGGCGTCGACGTCGCCGATCTTAACGACGCCGCAGCGGCTGAAATCAAAGACGCGCTGTATCGCCATAAGATGATCTATTTCCGCGACCAGGATATTTCTCACGCCGATCAGGAAAACTTCACGCGGCACTTCGGCGAATTCGGCAAGGATGCCTACACGCCGGGGGTGGACGGCCACCCCGAGGTCCAACCAGTGTTGAAAGAAGCTGAATCGAAGGCGCATATGATCTTCGGCGGGGCCTGGCACACGGACTCGCCTTTTCTGGACCGCCCGCCCGCCATTACTATATTGTTCGGAAAAGACATCCCGCCCTTCGGAGGCGATACCATGTGGGCCAATTGCGCGCTAGCCTACGACTTTCTCAGCGACACGATGAAAAAGACCTTGTCGAAGCTACGCGTTCACATGTCGGCCCGGACGGTGCTGGCCGAGGTGAAAAAGGGCGCCGAGAAATTCGGCGAGAAGAGCCTTGGCGGCACGCCGCTGCAGTTTGATCCGGAACCAATGATCACCGGCGCGAAGCACCCGGTGATCCGAACCCATCCTGAGACCGGGGAAAAGGCGATCTACGCCGACGACGCCTATTCGGTCTCCATAGATGGAATGACGGAAGTGGAGGCCGATACGATACTGACGTTCCTGCTTCGGCACGTTACGCAGCCGGCCTTCACCTGCCGTCTGCGATGGGAGCCGCACACTCTGGCTGTTTGGGATAACCGGCTCTGCCTGCACCATGCGTTCAACGACCATGACGGGTTCCGCCGCGAGATGTACCGCACGACGGTGTTAGGCGAAGTGCCGGTTTAGCGCTTTTAGAAATATGGTACGGGCGGGGAGACTCGAACTCCCAAGGTGTTGCCACCGGTGGATTTTGAATCCACTGCGTCTACCAATTCCGC
>MDTE01195055.1_pt1 | contig 10610 bp, 8 predicted proteins | sample 811231 | NCBI WGS metagenome assembly MDTE01 (sample SAMN05326651, study PRJNA326480) | marine metagenome | isolation source: seawater | place: Indian Ocean: Red Sea | collected 2010 | reverse complement strand
TACAAATAATTCACGATGCTTATAATGCAAAAGATCCAGATGCTATTACATCTGAGGTTAAATCTATTGTGTCTGAAACAATAAATGATTTAGATAGCGGTAAAATCAGAGTAGCAAATAAAATTGATAATGAATGGATTGTTAACCAATGGGTAAAAAAAGCAATTTTATTATCTTTTAGGATTAATCAGAATCGTGTTATGGAAACAGGTTACACAAAATTCTTTGATAAATTAAATTCAAAATTTATAAATAAGAAAGAAGATTATTTTAAGAAAAATAATATTAGAGTTGTACCTCAAGCTATTGCAAGAGAAGGGTCATTTATTGGGAAAGACGTTATCCTAATGCCTTCTTATGTAAATATTGGTGCATATGTAGATTCAGGAACTATGGTTGATACTTGGGCAACAGTTGGCTCATGTGCACAAATTGGAAAAAATGTTCATCTCTCTGGAGGAGTTGGTATCGGAGGTGTGTTAGAACCGCTCCAAGCAAATCCCACCATAATAGAAGATGGTTGTTTTATTGGCGCTAGATCAGAGATTGTTGAAGGTGTGATTGTTGAAAAAAACTCTGTTATCTCAATGGGCGTGTATATTGGAAAAAGCACAAAAATATATAACAGAGATACCAAAGAAATAACTTTTGGCTTAATCCCTGAGGGCTCAGTTGTAGTTTCAGGCTCTTTACCTTCTGATGATGGAAAATATAATCTTTACTGTGCAGTTATAGTTAAAAAAGTTGATGACAGGACAAGAAGCAAAGTGAGTATTAATGAGATTTTGCGAGAAGCTTAGTCAATTTTTCAATATCAATAATTTCAACATTTAAATCTACAGCTTTCTGATATTTTGAACCTGGACTCTTTCCTGTTATTAAGGCCTTAGTATTTTTAGAAACTGCATTAGTAATAGTTGCCCCTCTTTCATTTAACATTTCCTTTAACTCATCTCTAGAAAATTGCTCAAAAGTACCTGTGATAACATATGATCCATCTAATAATTTTGATTTATTTTTATCTTTATCATAAATAAGGTTTAATTTAAATTTAATAAATTTATTAATAATCTTTTTATTTATATTATCATGAAAAAAATTAAAAATATTTTCTGCTACTATCGGTCCAATATCTTTTATTGCTTCTAAATTATCCTTTCTAGCATTCATAAGGCTTTGTAGTGAAGGAAATTCTAGGCTTAATATTTTTGCTGTTGTTAATCCTACTTCTTTTATACCTAAGGCATAAATAAATTTATTAAATTTTATGTTCTTTGAGTTGTTAATTGAATCAAAAATATTTTTTGCTGATTTATCAGCCATCCTATCTAATTCTAAAATTTCTTTATATGTAAGTGAAAAGAGATCAGAATAATTAGTAACCTTTTTTTTATCAACTAATTGTTCAATTATGCTAACACCTAGTCCCTCAATATTCATTGCCTGTCTAGATGCAAAGTGAATAATTGATTGATAAATTTGAGGAGGGCAAGAATTATAATTTGGACATTTATAGAAAGATTGATTTTCAATTTTTACTATTTTAGTTTTGCATGATGGACAAATACTTGGAAGTTTTACTTTTCTATTTTTAGATAATCTTTTTGATAAATTTACTCTATCAACCTCAGGAATTACATCTCCGGCTCTTTTTACATAAACATAATCACCTATCCTTATATCTTTTTTTGAAATCTCATCCATGTTATGTAGACTTGCTCTACTAACAGTAACCCCGCCAATATTAATTGGCTCTAATTCAGCAACTGGTGTTAATACGCCAGTTCGGCCAACTTGAAAAGTGATATCTTTTAATTTTGTAACTTTCTCTTCCGATTGAAACTTATAAGCTATAGACCATCTTGGAGCTTTCGAAGTTGAACCTAATTTTTTGTGTAACTCAATATCATCAACTTTAAAAACTATCCCATCTATTTCGTAAGGAAGACTATCTCTTTTTTCGCTTATTTCCACATAGTATTGCAGTGCTTGATTAAAGTTAGTTGTTAGTCGATTTAATTCACAAGTTCTAAAGGTCATGTTTTGTATTTTCCTCATTAATAGAGAATGCTTACTATCTTTTAGATTGTTGTCAATATCTGCAATACCATGCACAAATATTTGTAAATTTCTATCTGCAGTAATTTTTGGATCTAATTGTCTAATGCTTCCTGCTGCAACATTTCTTGGGTTAGCATATGATTTTTCTCCAGATTTAATTAGTTTCTCATTTAGCTTTACAAAATCACTCTTATTCATAAATATTTCAGCTCTAAGCACTAATTTCTTTGGTATATTTTTTCCACTGATTTGTAATGGCAATGTTTTAATTGTTTTAACGTTTGTAGTAACATCTTCACCGGTTGTACCATCACCTCGAGTAACAGCAGAATTAAGTCTTCCATTTATATATTCAAGTCCAACGGCTAAACCATCAAATTTTGGTTCTGCAAAAAGAGCTATATTATTGTTTCCTATTTTTTCCTGTAAACTAGAATAAAATTTTTTAAAATCATCAGCATTTAAAGCATTACCAAGTGATAACATGGGAATAGAATGAGTAACTTTTTTAAAACCACCAAGCAATTTAGATCCAACTCTTTTAGTTGGTGAGTTATTATCTTGATATTCGGGATATAATTCTTCTAGATTCTTTAATTCCTTGTATAGTAAATCATACTCTTGATCTGTAATTTTAGGTTCATCAAGCGAATGATATTGAAGATTATGATAATTAAGCATCTTAATTAGTTCTTTAATACGAACTGAAGCTTTCTTTTTATTTTTAACCATAACTTGACTATTTAGTTAGTCGATGTTTGAGCAATATTTTGGTTTTCATTTAGTTCCATTGCTTCTTTTATATTTACAGATACAAGTTTAGAAACGCCAGGCTCACGCATTGTTACTCCTGAAAGAACATCTGCAATTTCCATGGTTGGCTTATTGTGTGTTATAAAAATAATTTGAACTTCTTCGGACATTTCTTTAACAATGGAGCAAAACCGAACATTATTTCCTTCATCTAGAGGTGCATCAACTTCATCCAAAAAACAGAATGGTGCTGGATTAAGTTTAAACATTGAAAAAACAAATGATACACCTGTCCCGGCTTTTTCTCCACCTGAAAGCAAGCTTATATTTCTGACTAACTTACCAGGTGGTTTTGCCATAATTGTTATCCCAGTATTGAGCAAATCATTATCAGTCATTTCTAAGTATGCTTTGCCTCCTCCAAAAATTTTTGGAAAAAGGTATTCCAAATTCTTATTAATTTGATCAAATACATCTTTAAATTTAGATTTAGTATCAGTATCAATCTTTTTAATCGCAGATTCTAACGTGCTAATTGATTTCGATAAATCATCATATTGATTATCTAGATATTTTTTCCTTTCTTCTTGTTCTTTTAGCTCATCTATTGCCGCTAAATTAATTGGCCCTAGATTATCTATCTTAGTTTTTAATTTTTCAAGATCATTTTCAAGATCACTTGCGTTTATATTACGATCAACCTCTTTTATTGCTAAATCAATTTCATCTTTATTAACTTCAATGTTATCTTTAAGAGAAATTTTTTGCGCATTTCTTTCACCGAGGCTAATTCTTTTTGCCTCTAATATTTCACCTATTTTATTTATATCAACATTAATCTTTTGCTTATCAAGTTCAAATTGTTGTATATTTTGATCACATTTTGCTACCTGATCCCTAGCAGTTGATAGCTTATCTTCTTTTTCTTGTTTTTTTCTAAGCAAGTCAGTTAGTTTTGACTGCATTTCAGCTGGCATTGATTCTGGGATACTTACATTTGTTGTTATTTTTTGTTTTTTTGATTCTATTGATTTTTTTTCTTCTACATACCGACTAAGATTATCTTTGATAGATGATTGTTCAGCGCTGAGCTTAGAAATCGAAACATTTAATTCATTTTCTGATGCTAAAGTCTCATCAAATTCCCAGATTATTTTATCTGCCATTTGTTTTAAATCTATTTTTTCTTTCTCAAGCTTAGCCTTGTTTGTTTCATCGTCTTTAATTTGCTTCTGCAAATCATCAAGTTTTTGATTTGATTTTTTTAATAATTTGTCATAGTCGTCTATTTTGTTCTTTATATCAGTAATTTCATCTTGCTGAGACCTTACTAAAAGCTTAATTTGATTAAAAAGATTTTTGAACTTTTCAGCAATATTTATAATTGCTTTTGGTATTTGTGATAAAGTTTTATTTTCATCATCTTTGGGCAGTTTTATTCTTTCAAAATCAATGAGTACGGCAGAAAGTTTTTCTTTTATGCCTGTAGCATCATTAAGGATTGTATTTTTACTTACTTGTTCACTGTTTTTATCTATTTGGGAATCTGATTCTAATATTTTAAGCCTCTTCGCTAACGATTCAACAGATTTCTGATAAGATGCAATTTTTGTTTTTTCAATTTCATCTTCTTTTATGGTTTCTGCTTGATTTGATAAAAATTCATTATAAATAGTCTGCCAGTTTTGTAAAGCAAAAGCAGATTCTGATTTTTTAGATGATAAATCTTTAATTTTATTCTTTATATTTACAAGTTTTTCATTCTCTTCATCAATATTAGTGTTTAATTGATCAGCTTTTTCTTGATCCTGTACTTGTAATTTTTCAATTTCATTGAAAGATGATTCAATTTCATCAAGCGATAGTTTTCTTGATGTTTCAGTTTCTTGGGTATGCTCTATATCACTTTCACATTTAGCTATTTCGCTTCCAATTTGATAAAACTCAGATTGAATTTTGTTTGCATTTTCTTCTTCACTAGATCTTTTTTCTCTTTCTTTTTCAATTAATTCATCCTTACTTGTTAAATCAGCTTTAAATTTCTCTTGATTTGTAGTTTCCTTGCTTATTTCTTTCTCTATTTCATTTATTTCAAGATCATAACCCAACCATTTTAAAGCTATAATATCTAATTTAAGTTGTCTCTCTTTTGACTTATGATCTTTGTAATTTTCTGCCGCAGTTGCTTGTCTCTCAAGTTTGCCTAATTGCGAATTGATTTCTTTCATCACATCCTTAAGTCTGCTGAGATTTTCTTTTGTATGCTTCAATCTGAGCTCTGTTTCTCTTCTTTTTTCTTTGTATTTACTAATCCCAGCAGCTTCTTCGAGATAAGTCCTTAATTCTTCTGGTTTTGATTCAACTAACCTAGAAATCATACCCTGTTCAATAATTGCATAACTTCTTGGCCCTAAACCGGTACCTAAAAAAACTTCTCTAATGTCTTTTCTCCTACATCTTGTACTATTAAGATAATAATTTGATACTCCATCTCTGGTCAATTCTCTTCGAATAACTATTTCATTATATTTAGCAAATTTTAAATCGAGAGTATTATTGGAATTATCAAAAAATAGCTCTACATTGGCTTTACCAACTGGCTCTCTTGAAGATGATCCAGAAAAAATTACCGCTTCCATTGAATCTCCCCGTAGACTCCTTGCCGATGATTCCCCCATGACCCATTTTACTGCATCAATAATGTTTGATTTTCCACAACCATTGGGGCCTATTACGCCGGTTAAATTGCTTGGAAATGTTAAAGTTGTGGGGTCTACGAAAGTCTTGAAGCCTGATAGTTTTATTTTTGTGAGACGCATAATACCTACATTAAATTATAATATTTTCTTTGCTATAATACTACCATCAGGAGATATCGATAAATGACATCTAGAAAAAAACTGCTTGACACTTTTGAAAACCCTCAAGATAAGACTGATTATCTTATTAATATGAAGATACCTGAATTTACCTGTTTGTGCCCTTTAACATCACAGCCTGATTTTGCTGAATTTGCTATTGATTATATTCCTCACAAGTTATGTGTAGAGTTAAAATCATTGAAACTATATATGGGCTCATTTAGAAATGAGGGGGCATTCCATGAAGATGTAACTAATATGATTTTAAGAGACCTGTCTAATCTTGTTAAACCTAGATATATGACTATTACTGGGTATTGGAAAGTAAGAGGCGGTATCATTACAACTGTTACTACAAAATATATAAAAAAAGGCTGGAAAGATACTTATAAATTGATTTCAAATGTATAGATTGGTTTTAAAAAAAATAATAATTGTTCTAGTATTTATATTTCCATTAACTAGTGATTCATCTTCTTTTTTTAAGCCTGAATATCTTAATGTGCCGGGAGGCATATTTTTTCATGAAATTCCTGTAGAGAAATTTAAAAGTGGTATTTTTATAAATAATACAAGAATATTAACCAAACAAGTTAATGATAAGTTCTACCTTATTTATGGGATTCCCTATGGAACACCCTCAGGGAATCAATCAATCAATATTGTGGATAGAGTTTCTGAAAACACTGTAAATTTTTTTTTAAAAAAAAGAATAGTTGAAAAACAGTATATAAAGGTTTCAAAAAAATATAGTAAACCTTCAAGCAGTGATGTCAAAAGAATTATTAAGGAACAGGAAATCCTTAAATCTCATAGAAATACATGGTCATCAGATAATCCTGATATTAATTTTATCTATCCAGTAGAAGGAATTATAACCGGCGTTTTTGGTACTGAACGATATTATAATGGCAAAAAAGGTCGTTATCACAATGGAATTGATATAGCGGCAAAAATGAATGACCCCATAGTTGCTCCCTCAGCAGGTAGGGTCATAGTTGTAGGTGATTTTTTTTATAATGGTAAATTTATTTATATTGACCATGGGAAAGGTTTACTAAGCATCTTTATACACCTAAACGAAATTCTAGTAAAAAAGGGTGAAAGTGTTAAAAAAGGTGATGAGATTGGAAAAATTGGGACAAGTGGCAGGTCAACTGGTCCACATGTACACTGGTCCGTAATGTTAAATCAAACATATATTGATCCCATGATATTTATAAATACAAATAAAAATAATTAAATACAATTTTTTCCTTGAAGGTTATACCAATTAATAGGAAAATGAGATGTTATACAAAAATGGAGGGGTATATAATGCCACAATATGTAATAGAAAGAGAAATTCCAGGAGCTGGTGATCTTAGTGCAGATGACCTAAAAGGTATTTCACAAAAATCTTGTGGAATTCTAAAGGATATGGGTACTGGAATTGAATGGGATCATAGCTATGTAACTGGTGATAAGGTTTACTGCGTTTACAATGCAGACAATGAACAACTCATCAGAGATCACGCTGAAACAGGTGGATTTCCTGCAAATAAAATCTCAGAAGTTAAAAATATAATCAGCCCTAAAACTGCTGAGTAATTTTTTTCAAAAAATTGAACCCATTATTAAATGGGTTCTTTTTTTTGTGTAAATTTTACCTCAAGAGGAAGACCTATCAAGTTTAACTCGGTAGAAAAGTAGTTTAATAAATACTTTTTATATGATGGTGAGATATACTTTAATCCATTTCCATATATATGAATAACAAGCTCTCTTAAACTACTTTGTTGTGCAAATTTCAATTTTGGTCTTTTTTTGTTATAGATTGGTGGTTCATGTTTAGAGGTTGCATCATTCAGAATTTTAGTCAATTTTGCAGATTTATATCTCTTATTTAATAATTTTCCAAGAACTGCAATTGTTAGCGGTATTTTGGAAATATTCTTTCTTAAAATAGCGGAAGTGAAAAAAATATTTGCATTATTTGTGATATTTGAAAAATATTTTATGTCGTTTTTTAATTTTTTTAGATCAACAGTTGATAAAGTATCAACTTTATTAACAACAATAAAAAATGCCTTGTTATATTTCTTTATATAATTAAGGATTAATTTGTCTTGTTTGGTAATTCCATCTTGTGCGTTTAATACTAAAATACATATATCAGTATTTTTAATAGTTGATAAAGTTTGAGCAATACTAAATTTCTGTATGATACTCTTCGTTTGTGATTTTTTTAAAATTCCAGCGGTATCATAGAGTCTAAATTTATTTCTTTTATCTCTATATTTAATTTCTATTGTATCTAATGTCGTACCAGATATATCTGAGGTAATCATTAATTCCTTTTTGATTAAACTATTAATCAAGGTAGATTTACCTACATTTGGTTTTCCAATAAATGAAACTCTTAAACTATCCTCCTCTAAAGGTGTCTGATTGCCTTCCAAAATATCAAAAATCTTTTCCTTTAATTCATTAACTCCCTGATTAGTTTTTGCTGAGATAATATAAATATCTTTGTGGCCAAGACTATAAAAAGTATTTATATTATCTCTTTTTGATTGTAAGTCTGACATATTGATTACTAATAAAACTCTTTTGTTATGTTTTCTTAGTATCTCTGATATTTCTAAATCTTTATTGGTTAGCCCTTCTCTGGATGAGGTCATAAATAATATTAGTTTGCTTTCTTGTATAGATTGTTGAATTCGAGATTCAACTTGATTATTATAGTTGCCTTTATTTTCTGGAAAACCACCAGTATCTTCTAATATAATTGATTTATCTTGATGAACAATTAATCCTTGATTAATATCTCGAGTGCTTCCTTCAAAATCAACAACCAATGACTTTCTTGATTTAACAAGTTTGTTAAAAAGCAAGGATTTGCCTACATTTGTTCTACCAACTAAAGAAACTTGATTCTTCATATTTGCGCTCAATAACATTAAACGCAGTAAGTCTACCACTTTTTTCTAATATAAAAAAACTTTTGTTAGATTTTAGTACTCGTATTTGATAATCAATTTCATCAGTTATTTTCTCATATTTAAGAATCTTTCCGTTAGATTTATCTAATAATGAAATATAGCCTTGGTCGCTCATAACTACAACAGTGTCATCTAGAACTACAGGTTGCAATAAATTACCTTTTTCTAACAATTTAGTCTTCCAAATTGAGTCCCCATTATATTTATTTAACGCGAATAAATAACCATCTGTAGAAGAAGCAAAAAGTTTGTCATCATCGCCGTCAAGGTTAGATACAATCGAAATTGGTACTGACCATAATAATGATCCTGATATTGAGTCGACAGCGATTAGATTTCCCTGATATGAGCCAACAAATATTATGCCTGAATCAACATATGGAGACATCTCGACGTCACGAAGAGATTCAAGTTCATTTCTACCTGATTTTGCTGAAATAGATATATACCAATTTAGCTTTCCTGATTGCTGTAATAATGAAACCAAAGTCCCATCATCTCTAGCTACATAAATATTTTCAAAATCTACTGATGCAGATCCAGACCCTCTTAAGGATAAAGGGATATTGCCACTAATATTTTTCCAAGATAAACTACCATCAGTAATATCTATGGCTAATGTATCTCCATCATTAGTTTTAACAAAAATATTATTGTAAGAACCAACCGCTGGTGCTATGGATTCACTTTTAAGTTGAAAATGCCATTTTGGTTTCACAGGCAGTGAATCAGAAATAAATGGAATATTGGTAATGCTAAATAGATTGTCACTTTCGTTTAGTACTTCTCTACTAAGACAATAAATTTTACCGTCAGACGTGCCAAAAAAAATTAAATCTTTATGGGTAGAGATACCTGATGTGACATCTAAATCCATATCCTGAGACCAATTTTTATTGCCTGTCTGAGAATCAACAGAAGTGATTAGTCCATCAGAGTCAATGATATAAATATTTTTTTTATTATCAAAAGCTGGTTGTAACACAGTACTTTTTGGGCTCCTACCATCTCCAGAATCAACAGACCAGAGCTCTTGTACAATATAATTTGTTGATACCTCATGTTTTGGCATAAATGCTGTCGATTCCTTTTCAAAGATCTTTTCATAGTAAGCGCAGCTAGATAGTATTAAAGAAAAAAGTGATAAGTATAGTAGTTTTGAATATCTCATTGTATTGTATTGATTTTATTTTCCATAATTTTTAATTTATTTGGTGTTAGATTAAAATTTAACACTTCATTATATTTTTTCTTTGCTAGTTCGATTTCTCCATTCTTAAAATATATATCACCTAAAAGTTCAACTAAAATATAATTCTTTTGGTTTGGGTCAATTCTTTGAATTAGGTTCTTAGCATCTACAAGTTGATCATTAGAAATCATTAATCTAGCTTTACGAATCTGTGCAATCATTTTTATATGCTGCGATGGAGAGTTTGAAATTACAAAATTAAGTTTTTCAAACGCCTTATCAATTTCATTATTATCAATAAAGATTTTTACCGAATATAAACTAATGAGATTTGTATATATGTTTGATGGATAATCACTAGATAATTGCTTATCTTTTTCTAGTAAATACTTTGTGTCGCCTTCCCTATATTTTTGTATAGTTTTTTCATATTCAAAAGATAGGTTAGTTGTTATTTGATCTTGATAATTAACATAGTATTTATAAGAAATAATAAAAAAGATGCCTAAAAATAATCCTGCTAATAAACTCTTTAAATTATCCTTAAACCATGATAAAAATTTTTCTTCTTCTTCTGTATATTGATTGTTCATTTATTAATATTATCAAGAATCTTTGCTAACTCAGTTTTCGAAATCTGTTCTTTCTTAACTTTATCCTTTAAGCCTTTGATTGTATATGTATTTGATTTAATTTCTTCATCTCCAAAAAATAAAATATATTTGGGTTTGATTTGTTCAGCTTGCTTATATTGTTTAT
>MDTE01033816.1_pt1 | contig 10610 bp, 20 predicted proteins | sample 811231 | NCBI WGS metagenome assembly MDTE01 (sample SAMN05326651, study PRJNA326480) | marine metagenome | isolation source: seawater | place: Indian Ocean: Red Sea | collected 2010 | reverse complement strand
TTTCAATGTTCATAATTAATTTGTCATAATCAGTTACCTGCCCTACTCTTGAATTTTCAACTCTAAACGATACTCTCCTAACCGGAGAAAAAAAAGAATCAATAAATATGGTACCTAAAGGCGCATCTCCGCTATTATTATGTTTTACAGCTGGAACATATCCTTTTCCTTCTTCAACATTCAAAGTTATATTTACATTTGCTTTAGAATCCAAGGTACAAATATGTAAGTCTTTATTTATAACCTCTATATGAGCACCACATTCAATATCTTTTGCCTTGATCTCCTTTGGACCCGTTGCTTTTATGTAGATTTTTGTTGATTCAACATCGGTAAGTTTTATTGCAAGTTGTTTTATATTTAAAATTATCTCTGTTACATCTTCAATGACACCAGGAATTGATGAAAATTCGTGAGTTATACCTTCTATTTTTATTGATGTAACAGCAGCACCCCTTATTGATGATAGAAGAACCCTTCGCAACATATTTCCTAATGTTTGACCGTAACCACTTTCAAGTGGTTCAGCAACTAATTCAGCTTGGTTAAAACCATTTTTATCTTTTAAAAACTCAATTTTTCTTGGTTTTATTAACTCTTTCCAGTTCTTATTAATCACAATTAGTCTTCCTCTCTAGATATATTATTAATTTTTTAAACTCTTCTTCTTTTTGATGGTCTGCAACCATTATGAGGTATTGGAGTTACATCTTTTATGACAGTTATATTCAAACCTGTAGATCCTAATGCTCTTATAGCCGACTCTCGACCATTTCCAGGTCCTTTTATTATTACCTCAATATTTTTCATACCATGATCCATTGCTTTTTTTCCAGCTTCTTCAGCAGCAAGTTGAGCAGCAAAAGGTGTTGATTTTCTTGATCCTTTAAAACCTTTATTTCCTGATGAGGACCAAGATATGGTATTGCCTGTTGTATCGGTTATTGTAATAATTGTATTATTAAAAGTAGAATTAATATGGGCTATACCAAATGGAATGTTTTTTTTTGCTTTTTTTTTTTTTGAACTTTTTGTTACCATAATTACTTTAAATTGCTTTCTTCTTACCAGCTATCGGAATTGCTTTTCCTTTTCTGGTTCTTGCATTTGTGTGAGTTCTTTGTCCTCTAACTGGTAATTTATTTCTATGTCTTAACCCTCTGTAACAACCTAAATCCGTAAGCCTTTTTACATTTGAAGAAACAGTTCTTCTTAAATCACCCTCAACAACATAGTTTTTGTCAATGCATTCACGGATTTTTATTATTTCGTCTTCACTTAGTTGATTGACTCTTTTGTTTTTGTCAATTTTCGTTGTTATGCATATATCGTTAGAATATTTTTTACCAATACCATAAATGTAGCTTAGAGCTATAACTAATCTTTTATTACTGGGAACATTTACCCCTGCGATCCTAGCCACTTTACAACCTCAATAAATACAAATCTGGATTATATTTTCTTTTTATTTTAAGTCAACACTATCTAGTTAATAATCTTTAAAATTTCTTTACTCACATTTTCTATTGTAGCCATTCCATTAACATCTCTTAAAATTCCCTTTTTTCTATAATATTCAATAATCGGAAATGTATTAGTTTTATAAACTTCTATTCTTTTCAAAAGAGTTTCAACATTGTCGTCTTCACGTTTTTCTTTATTTTTACTTTCTTTAATTCTATTTTCTATTCTTTGTTCAAGTATTTTAAAATCTACATCAATTAATACCGCATAATCAAGTGATATTGATACACTCTTCAGAGATTCATCCAAAACTCTAGCTTGATGAAGATTTCTTGGGAAACCATCAAAAATTACATTTTCATTTTTTAAAGATTTTATCTTTTCAATAATTAAATTGATTACTATTTCGTCAGGAACTAAATCACCTTTCTTCATAATGTCATTTATCTGTTGACCGTATTTAGAATCTTTATTTGAAGTCTGATCTCTAAGAAGATCTCCAGTTGAAAGTTGAAAAAAGTTTAACTGTTCAACTAGAAACTTAGATTGCGTTCCCTTTCCACACCCTGGAGCCCCCAACAAGACTATTTTTTTCATATTCCTCTGCGTAGATTAGATTTTTTTATTAAACCTTCATACTGATGAGCTAAAAGATATGACTGGATTTGAGTTACTGTATCCATTGTAACACTTACGACAATTAGGAGGCTTGTGCCTCCAAAATAAAATGGAACCTTATATTTTGCTATTAGCAATTCTGGAAGCAAACATATAAAAGACAAATAAGTTGCTCCAATAACTGTCAATCTAGTGAGAACATAATCTAAATAATTTGCAGTATTTTCTCCAGGTCTAATACCTGGAACAAATCCACCATATTTTTTTAAATTGTCTGCGGTATCTTTTGGATTAAAGACAATTGCAGTATAGAAAAAAGCAAAAAAAACGATCATTGAAATGTACAAACTTAAATATACAGGATGGCCTCTACTTAAAAATTGACTTAATGTATTTAACCATTCTGGACCACTTCCAGCATTAAAGCTCACAAATGTTATAGGCAAAAGAAGGAGTGAACTTGCAAAAATTGGAGGAATAACTCCTGCAGTATTTATTTTCATTGGAAGATGCGAGGAATCAGCAACTCTATTTCCGGCACCCGGTTGTCTTTTTGGATATTGAACTGTAATTCTTCTTTGCGCTCTCTCAACAAAAACCATAAAAGCTATTACTGCTACACACATAATCATTAAAAATACAATGAAGATTGTTGATAAAGCTCCAGTTCTTCCCAATTCAAATGTTGAACTTAATGCGAGAGGAAGTTGAGCAACAATTCCAGTAAAAATAATCAATGAAATTCCATTTCCAATTCCTCTTTGCGTAATCTGTTCACCAAGCCAAACAAGAAATATTGTTCCAGAAACAAGGGTGATAACTGTAGTAAATCTAAAAAACATTCCTGGGTCCATAACAGCTTGAACTCCCTGACTACTTGACATATTTTCTATTCCTACTGCCACACCATAACCTTGAACTGTAGCTAAAAAAACTGTTCCGTATCTTGCATATTGGTTTATTTTTTTTCTGCCTGTCTCCCCTTCTTTTTTTAACTGTTCAAGCTGAGGAGAAATTACTGTCAAAAGTTGCATTATAATACTAGCAGAGATGTAAGGCATTATATTTAGTGCAAACACAGTCATTCGTCCTAAAGCTCCTCCTGCAAACATGTCAAACATCCCTAAAATACCCCCAACATTTCTCTCGAAAACTTTCTCCAATGCTACTGGATCAATTCCCGGAAGTGGAATATAAGAGCCAATTCGATAAACAATAAGAGCAAGTAAAGTAAAATAAATCCTTTTTTTTAAGTCTTCAGCTTTAGCTATTGATCCTAAATTAATTCTTGATGCAATTTGTTCTGAAACTGATGCCATTTATTTATTTTTTAACGATTTTGTAGATTTTTTTGGAGGGTTTTTTGTTTTTTTTATTTCTTTGGTTTTAACTTCTTCTTTTTTAGATGCAACCTTGTTTTTAACTTCTTCTTTTTTTTTTATACCTTCTTTTTTTTTAGGTGGTTTAGAGGAAGTCAATTTTTTTTCATTGATTTTTTCTTTAGCTTCTCTAACTTCGGTTTTTTTTGTGGGAATTTTTTTAAAACTTACGATCTTTATTTCTCCACCAATCCTTTTAAATTCATTCAATACACTTTTAGAAGCAGCATTTATTTCAATATTTATTGAATTAGAAAGTTTGTCACCCATTAATAATTTAACAAAGGAATTTTTCTTTGACTTAGAGTAATTTATAATTTCATCAATTTTCACACTTGATTTCTCTTTTACAATTTTTTTTTCAATTAAGTAATTAATAAAATTAGTATTAATGACAACTTTGTTATATTTCTTTCTTGATTTAAAACCATGTTTTGGCATTCGCATATGAAGTGGCATTTGCCCACCTTCAAATCCATTTATGGAAACTCCAGATCTTGATTTTTGACCTTTCATCCCACGACCACAGGTTTTTCCCTTTCCAGTTCCAATACCTCTACCAAGTCTTTTCTTCACTTTTAATCTTAATTGATCTGTCTTGATGTCATTTAATTTCATTTTTATTTTTCCTATATTTTTTCAAAAACAATTAAATGTTTTACTTTATCAATCATACCTAAAATAGGTGGCGAATCTTCAACAATTTTCTCTCTATTAATTTTATTCAACCCAAGTGAGACAAGAATTTTTCTTTGAGATTTGTTTCTACCAATTGGACTTTTAATTTGTTTTATTTTAATTTTTGGCATTTTCAATTCCTGATCCAATTTTTCTTCTTTTGGTAATATCATTAACTTTAAGACCTCTTCTCGAAGCAATGATTTTAGGAGAGGATGCTGATTTCAAAGCTTGAAAAGTAGCTCTAACCATATTGTGAGGGTTTGATGTTCCTACAGATTTTGCAACAATATCCTGAATGCCAAGGGCTTCGAATACTGATCTCATTGGACCACCAGCAATAACTCCAGTGCCAGAAGGAGCACTTCTTAAATAAACTTTTCCTGAATCAAATCTTCCGTGGATATCGTGATGCAGTGTTCTTCCTTGTCTTAATGGTACTCTAATCATATTATTTTTTGCTATATCAGTTGCTTTTCTTATTGCTTCAGGAACTTCTTTAGCTTTTCCTTTCCCGTGCCCAACCATTCCATTGCCGTCCCCGACAACCACTAAAGCTGCAAAACTAAATCGTCTACCACCCTTAACAACTTTAGCGACTCGATTTATACTAACTAATTTTTCAACAAATTCATTCTGATCTTCTTTTTCAATTAAGGATTCAGATGAAGATGTATTCTTTTTAGTTTTAATTTGTTCACTTGAAGAATTATTATTTTCTTTAGATTTGATAGATGACTCTTTTGATTTACTGACCGTGAGAACTTTTTTTTTAGATTGCTCATTTTCTTGATTGACTTTTTTCTCATCTATATTTTTAGATTTATTTTCATTAGTTTTTATTTCTTCTTTAGATAAATTATTTTTTTCAGATGAAGTTATGGATGTTTTTGAAGGTTCAGAAGTTTTAATAGCTTCTTTTTTTTCCAAAGAATTTTTATTCTTTTCTGTTATTTTATTTTTATCTACCATTTTCAATCTTTCCTAAAATTTAATTCCTTTAGATCTAACACCCATAGCAAGTTCTTTTATTCTACCGTGATATAAATAGCAACCCCTATCTAAACAAATTTTACTGATTATTTTTTTTTCTTTAATTTTTTCACCAATCTTTTCACCCACTTTGTATGCAATTTTTTTTGGAGGTTCCTTTAACTCCCTAAAAGATTTCTCTATTGAAGATGCTGACAATAAAGTTATACCCTTCACATCATCTATAAGCTGAGCATAAATATGACTGTTAGACCTGAAAAGACTAAGTCTCAGATTGTTTTTAGATTTTAGTTTTAACCTAATTCTTTTTGCTCTTCTTGATCTTCTTATATTATTTTGTTTCATTATTTTTTCTTACCTTCTTTTCTTCTTATAAACTCTTCTTTATATTTCACACCTTTTCCTTTATAAGGCTCTGGCTTCCTAAATGATCTTATATTAGCCGCTATTTGTCCAACTCTCTGTTTATCTATTCCAGAAATCTTAATTTGATTAGGTTTGGGGACTTCAATTTTTAGATCACTTGGTATTTCAAAATTTATTGGATGAGAAAAACCTAGTAATAGCTCTAAAATTTTTCCTTTTTGAGTTGCTTTATAACCTACCCCATTAAGTTCTAATTCTTTAACAAAACCAGATGAAACTCCTTGAATAACATTAAATATTCTTGATCTGACCGTACCCCACATTTCTTTAAAACGTCTGCTCTCACCTGCTTTATTAACTATAATGGTATTTTCTTTTATAGATACCATCGCATTTTTGCCAAAATTATATGATAGTTCACCTAATTTTCCTTTTGCCGAAATCATTCCATCATTAACTGTGACCTCAGTATTTTCTGGAATATTTATAGGTATTCTTCCACTTCTAGACATATTTATTCCTTAAAACACTTTGCATAATATTTCACCACCAACATTTTCTGTTCTTGCCTCATTGTCTGATAACACACCTTTTGAAGTTGATAAAATGGATATACCTAAACCATCAAAATTTCTCTGTAAATCCTTAATTTTAGAATATACTCTTCTACCTGGTGTTGAAACTCTAGAAATTGTTTTAATTACAGGCTCACCATCAACATACTTTAATTCAATTTTAAACTCATTTTTGTTATTCTCGATTTCAACTTTTTTGAAACCTCTTATATAACCCTCTCTATGCAATACATCAAGGACATTAGCTCTAAATCTCGAGGCGGGCATTATAACTGATTCTTTCTTTCTAAGTTGCCCGTTCTTTATTCTTGCTAACATATCCCCAAGTGGGTCTGACATACTCATATCAATATCCTTTCTTTTACCAGCTTGATTTAGTGATTCCAGGTATATGACCTATTGATGCTAATTCTCTAAAAACAATTCTGGACAATCTGAATTTTCTATAAACACCTCTTGCCCGCCCTGTAAGAACACATCTATTTCTTATCCTAACTTTAGATGCATTCCTAGGAATTTTTGACAATTTCAGTCTTGCTTTGAATTGTTCATCAGCACTTAATTTTTTATTATTTGCTTGTTTTAAAAGTTTGTCATGTTTTGCTTTATATTTTTTATAAAGTTTAATTCTTTTCTTATTTCTCTCAATCAGACTTAACTTTGACATTTACACTCCTTTGCTTTCTGTTGATTGTTTTTGTTGTAACTCAACTTCAGAAGATTCAGAAACTGAGGTTTGTTTTGATTCATTTTTTGTTTTCGTAGTATTTGAAACCGAAGATTGTTCTAAATTACTCTTAGTTTCATTAGGAACTGGAACTGACAATGAATCTGCAGATAATTCAGAACTGACTTTAGAAGGTTGATTGGTTGAAGTTTTTTCTAACTTAGTTTTAGCTTCGTCAGGTTTTGCGAATGAACCTTTAGTAAATGGAAGATTCAAACCTTTTAATAATTCAAATGAATGTTGTATATTTTGGGTTGAGGTAACTAAAGAAATATCCATTCCTCTAACTTTATCAATTTTATCATAATCAATTTCAGGAAAAATAATTTGTTCTTTGATACCTATTGAATAGTTTCCTTTGTCATCAAATGATTTTAAAGACAATCCTTTGAAGTCTCTAACTCTAGGTAAAGCTATGTAAATAAGTCTATCTAAGAATTCATACATTCTATTCTTTCTAAGTGTTACTTTACATCCAATACTTAGTCCCTTCCTGAGTTTAAAGCCAGCAATTGATTGTTTTGCATTGGTAACAACTGGCTTTTGCCCAGTTATATTCATTAAATCTTCTGAAGCTGAGTTAATCTTTTTAGAATCAGCTATTGCTTCACCAACACCCATATTAAGAACTATTTTTGAGAGTTTAGGAACCTCATTTATGTTTTTGAGATTAAACTTTTGTTTAATCTTTTCTCTCAACTGATTTTTATAATATTCTTTTAATCTCGCCATTTTTAACCTAATTCAATGTTTCACCTGATTTTTTTGAAAACCTTACCTTTTTCCCGTCCTCTAGTCTCTTAAACCCAACTCTTGAAGGTTTTGATGTTTTGGGATCCATAATAGATAATTTACAAACAAATAAAGGCATTTCTTTATTTTCAATTCCTCCTTTATTTGTTGCTGATTGTTTATTGTGTTTTTTTACAATATTAACTCCCTCAACAATTGCTTTAATCCTATCGTCAGTTTTTGATCGAATAACTTTTAATACTTTCCCATTCTTTCCTTTATCTTTTCCAGAAAGAACAATTACATTGTCACCTTTTTTAATCTTCATTGACATAATTATAAAACCTCTGGGGCTAATGAAATTATTTTCATATATTTTTTTGCTCTTAATTCACGTGTTACAGGCCCAAAAATTCTCGTGCCAATTGGTTCTCCATTATTATTTATCAATACTGCAGCATTTCTGTCGAATCTAATTGAGGAGCCATCTTGCCTATAAACTTCTTTAGCTGTTCTAACTATTACAGCTTTATGAATTTCTCCTTTTTTTACTTTACCTCTTGGAATTGCATCTTTGACTGTAATAACTATAACATCCCCAATAGATGCAAATCTTCTTTTGGAGCCTCCCAAAACCTTTATACATTGGATTTTCTTAGCTCCTGAGTTATCGGCAACAAAAAGATTTGATTGCATTTGTATCATAAAATATCCTTTAGTTTATAACTATCCACTTTTTTGTTTTTGATATCGGTTTGTTTTCCTGAATAGTAACAGCCTGTCCAGTCTTAAACTTGTTATTCTCATCATGAACTAAATATTTTTTTGATCTTTTAATATATTTTTTATAAACGGGATGCATAACTTTTCTATTAACCAGAACCTTTATTGTCTTGTCCGACTTATCTGAAATCACGACACCTTTCATAATTCTTTTGGGCATTATTTTTTTCCTTTCAGGTTTATAGCCGTTTTTATTCTTGCAATCTGTTTTCTGACTTGAGAAATGCGTGCAGTTTTTTCTAACTGTCCAGAACTAACCTGAAATCTTAAATTCAGAGATTCTTTTCGAAGTAAATTTACTTTTTCTTTAAGATCTTTAAGGTCGAGCTTGTTTAATTCACTAAATTTTTCCATTATAATCCCAATCTTGTTACAAATTTATTTTTATTTGGTAATTTTGCTGCAGCTAACATAAAGGCTTCATTCGCTAAATTTTTTGGCACACCATCAATTTCAAAAAGTATCTTTCCTGGTTTAACCTTTGCCGCCCAGAATTCAACAGATCCTTTTCCTTTTCCTTGCCTGACTTCTGCGGGTTTTTTTGTAATAGGTACATCTGGAAAAATTCTAATCCATACTCTTCCTGATCTTTTTAAATGTCTTGAGATGCATCTTCTTGCAGCCTCAATCTGCCGCGATGTAATTCTTGCAGGGGTTAGTGCTTTAAGACCAAAAGATCCAAAGTTGAGGATATTCCCACCTTTTGAGTTTCCATGCATTCTCCCTTTAAATTGTTTTCTAAACTTTGGTTTTTTTGGTTGTAACATTTTTTTAATCCTCTAGATTTTTTAATTCATCATTATTTTTCTTCGAATCAGATTCATTGCTTAAATCTTTTTCAAATTTTTCTCCTTTAAAAATCCAAACTTTAACTCCACAAATTCCATAGGTAGTGTTAGCTCTTGAAACTCCATAATCAATTTCAGCTCTCAATGTATGAAGTGGCACCCTTCCTTCTCTATACCACTCAGTTCTTGCGATTTCAGCTCCTCCTAATCTTCCACTACAATTGACTCGAATGCCTTTTGCACCCAATCTCATTGCAGATTGAACGGCTCTTTTCATCGCGCGTCGAAAAGCAATTCTCCTTTCAAGTTGTTGAGCAATATTGTCAGCAACTAGTTGAGAATCAAGTTCGGGTTTTTTAATTTCAACAATATTTATGCTTACATCGCCAGAAACTATTTTTGAAATTGATTTTTTTAATTTTTCAATATCTGATCCCTTTTTACCAATTATGACACCTGGTCTGGATGTATGAACAGTTATCTTTGCTAATTTTGCTGGTCTTTCTATAACAATTTTAGAAATACCAGCTGAGCTTAATTTTTTTTGCAGGAATTTTCTTAAATTTATGTCTTCTTGAAGTAAGCGAGAATATTCTTTTTCCGAAAACCACATCGATTCCCATGGTTTAATAATACCTAGTCTAAGACCAATCGGGTTAGTTTTTTGTCCCATTATTTTCTTCCTTTTTCTGTTCTTTTTTTATATCTTTCTTTACATTTTTTTCTTCTTCTTCTTCAACTAAAATTCTAATTCTAGAAAATGGTTTAAGAATTTTACCTGATCTTCCTCTTGCACGAGGTCGAAATCTTTTTAAAACCATAGATTTTCCAACGGTTGCTTCTTTTACAAAAAGTCTGTCAATATCAAGTTGATGATTGTTTTCAGCATTGGAAACTGCAGATTTCAATATCTTTAAAATTTCTTCTGAAATCCTTCTTCTAGAAAAAGTAAGAATATTCATTGCTTTTTCTACTTTCAAACCCCTTATCATCTTTAAAACTAGGTTAGCTTTTTGGGGGCTAGTTTTAAGAGATTTTGCCAATGCTTTTGCTACTTGTCTATTTTCAGTTTCTTTTACCATAATTTATTAAACATTAAGATGTTTTTTTGTCAGCATTATGACCTTTATAAGTTCTAGTGGGTGAAAATTCACCAAATTTGTGACCAACCATATTTTCATTTACTGTAACAGGTATATGTTTTTTTCCATTATGTACTCCAAAAGTAAGTCCTACAAACTCGGGAATAATTGTTGATCTTCTTGACCATGTTTTTATCACATCATTCCTCCCAGAATTCTTCACTACCTCAGCTTTTTTTACAAGATACATATCAACAAATGGTCCTTTCCATACAGATCTCGACATATCTACTCCTATTTCTTTCTTCTCTTTAAAATAAACCTGTCGGTTCTTTTGTTATTTCTGGTTTTTTTTCCTTTGGCTGAAATACCTTTTCTTGAGACAGGGTTTCTTCCGCCAGATGTTCTCCCCTCTCCTCCTCCAT
>MDTE01063812.1_pt1 | contig 10611 bp, 4 predicted proteins | sample 811231 | NCBI WGS metagenome assembly MDTE01 (sample SAMN05326651, study PRJNA326480) | marine metagenome | isolation source: seawater | place: Indian Ocean: Red Sea | collected 2010 | reverse complement strand
TTGCAAACACGCCTCGCTCATGCGAACGGGGCCGGGGACGAGGAAGCAATCGCCGCTGTGGGCCATGCTTTGTGGTGGTCCCGACGGTCTTTGAAGTGCATGCTTGAACCACCTCACTCAAGCCCCGAACCAAGCGTTGGACTGATAGGGAAGGGCATGGACCCCGAACCATGCTCCGTGTGGGTTTGGCCATGCTTCAGGGTGCTCGCCACGAGCATGCTGAGGCCCTGCGTGGTGCGGCCAAAGAACTCCATCTTGAGATCGAGATCGTGGAGTGCCGCCGAGCGGACCATGTGGACGAATCGCTGGATGCGCTGGTGTTACCGGGTGGAGAATCCACCACCATGCGCATCGCCAGCCGCTACGAATCCCTCTTGGGCGCCCTGTTTGAATGGATGGATACTCATCCCGAGCGTCCTGTGTTGGGCACGTGTGCAGGCGCCATTTTGCTGGCTGCCCCCGAAGAGGGGCGTGCCCCTTACCTTGCCGCTGGCATTTCTCGCAATGCGTGGGGCCGCCAACGTGAATCCTTCGAGGCCGTGGTCGATGTCAGTCTTGATGTCCCTAAGGCAACCTATCAGGAAACTGAGCCCGCAGGGCGCGACCGATTTGCCCATCAGCCCTTGGAAGTTGCTTCCCAGGCAGCTTCTGCGCTGAAGGAAGGTTTCCCTGGCGTGTTCATCCGAGCCCCACGCTTTGACCAAGCCTCGGTGGAATGCACGCCTGTCGTTCACCTCGGAGAGGAAGTCGTGGGCGTGCTCGACGGCAAAAAACTCGGCGTGACCTTCCATCCTGAACTGACGCTTGACCGGCGGTTTCATCGTTGGTTGCTCCATGAAGCGAACATCACATCGGAGGGAGCATGATGCGAAGTTTGCCGATGGCCACCGAAGTCCTGCCGGCCGAGGAGGGTGAGGCTGAGGGGTGTGTCCAGTGTCAGCAGGGCAGCAAGTTGGTGCTCTTTGTCACCGGTAAGTGCCACTGGGGTTGTGATTACTGCCCGCTTTCGGAGAACCGTCGTGAGACGCCCGACATGTTTGCTAACGAACGCCGTTGCACATCGTGGGACGAGGTCATTGAGGAAGGGCACGCCATGAACGCCACGGGAACCGGCATCACCGGGGGCGACCCGATGTTGGACCTCGAGAAAACACTGGAGGCGGTGCGCCAGCTCAAGGCTGCGTTTGGGCCTGAGCACCACATTCACGCCTACACATCCATTCCCTTTGACCCGGACCGAGCCGCAGATTTTGGTGCTGCGGGACTGGATGAGATTCGCTTTCACCTCTTGGACGGTACGACCACGAAATACCGAGCCACCATGGAGGCGTGCTCCCAGTCCGGCATTGAGGTCGGGGTTGAGTTGCCGTGTGAGCCCGACAAAGAAGCCCAACTCTTTGCCTTGCTCGATGAGTTGGCCGGCGTTCCCGTCTCGTTCCTTAACCTCAACGAATTGGAAATCACGGTGGGCAATCAAGAGAACATGGACGTTCGTGGCTTCAACCTCAGCGGCGGCATCACGGCGGCCGCAGAGGGTTCGGCCGAACTCGCTATGCGTCTCAAAGAGGCGGCCGCTGACAAACCCTATCATCTGAAGTTCTGTACCGCGAAATACAAGGATGCAGGTCAACTTCGCAACCGATTCAAGCGCCGAGGCCAGGCTACGCTTCGTCCCTACGAGGTGCTCAGCGATGACGACACCGTGCTCTTTGGTGCGATTCCGACCTCGCTTGAAGACGCTCAGGACGACATGGCAGAACTCAGGGTTGAACTTGGCATGGCTGATGGCTGGCTTCGCTACGATGCTGCCCACCAGCGCATCGAACTCCCGCTCTCGTTGGCCGAGGATTTGGCCGAGGTTCTCGAGGTTCCTGTGCTCCTCGTTGAGGTCCATCCCACCCACGAACGGCTTGAGGTCGGCGTGGTGCATCTGAACGAGCACCGTTGAACACGGTATGGCTTATACCCGCGGGGCGGGTCGGCGGTTTACCTAGGGCTCGTGGTCTAGGGGTTATGACGTCGCCTTCACATGGCGAAGATCGCCGGTTCAATTCCGGCCGAGCCCACCACGTGATTTGACAAGGCCGAGTTGAACCAGCAACGAACAACCCGCCTTGCATCGCCGAGTTCGTTTGCGCCGGTTCAATTCCGGCCGAGCCCACCAACGATCACCAGATGCACACGGGTGAATAAACTGGCAAACAAATCCACACTCTCAATGAGAATATATACTCTAACATGATGCGAATGGTATGGCGTCAATCAACCCCAATCCGGTTTTTTACGCCCGTCGGAATCTATTTTCTGAAAACGCGACGAATCTCGATGTATCTGTGTCAGATACACGGTTCAACGACATCTCCGCCGGCACCCGTCATTTGCTTCGTTCCACGGGCCAGTTTGGTACAGTTCTGAATACTGTCGATCTTTCCAGTGATTTACTTTATTCTCTTATGGGAGGAAAACGATTGCTGTTTATCATTCAAACTGGGAACCACTCACCTATTAGTAAGAATGAATCATCATCACTGACCACCTTGGAAAGGGAGTGGAAAAAACACATTACGAGAAATGTTTTGAGGAGCGAGGCACGTAAAGAAATTAACAATGCCAATGCAGATGTTTTCACTACCTATTCTTTGTTTTCTGGAGGAACAATCGGCATTGTCTCGGATAATCTATCAAGAGGAATCTACTCGGGTATTGTGATATTGGATCGTCGTGAATCCTCACAAATAACTCCGCTAAATGATTTTTTCTTGCAATGGGGTGAGCATGAAATTGCTCTTCGTGAATTAATTTCCAACAACATTCATGAAACTTCAAACCACGAGCACATTTTCGTAGCGTTGTTGAGTGATTCAACGAGGTTCACCAATGATTCTGAAATAAAGGAACAGTACTCGGATTTTCTTGAAGGAAACATAAACCAGACGCCCCTAACAAACATCAGTTTTCTTTTACCACTGTGTGAAGGAGAAGCCACCAACAAATTTGCCTATGAAATGGCTTGTATCTTCGAGTTGACCAGAAGACTGGCGGATGGTAAGGATCCATTCGATGAGTCAATCATCAATTCACAAGATGTCATTTATCGAAGAGCATACGACGCATCACCTCTTGATGAGGACGATTTCAAAAAGGAATCCGCTGCAGTCGCTAATTCATCGTTTATCCTCGTTCGTAAACAGCGATGCAAAAGAAAACCTATGCAGGACGAACTGAGCATACCCTCGACACATCTCCCCAACCTTTGTCGGATTCCAGAAATACAAAAGTTGCACAAAAAGGGATTGGAAGCCGGGCATCTTACCTACAAACAGGCGAAGAACCTAGAGGTCATTTGTCAGGAAATCTGGAGGACAAGCCTGTTACATTTCAACACAAACAGTTTGTTTAAACAACGATTTGGTGCCATTTTTTTCGCACTTAACCTCACCATGCTCACGATAAAAAAATATGACAAGAAAAACCGAAATCTTGACAACAAGAAACTTCAGAATTTTAAACCAGACAAAGATAGCCTCAAGTCACTTTGGGATGAGTTTCAATCTGATTCTAGCGACGCTTTGTTTTCACTTGATGTTTTTAATTACGAGTGGAAGCAGGATGAGCGTAATCAACTCCGTTTTATTAAGGCAATTTTGTATGGCTCCCCCTCTGACCGGGTGCACCCCATATTAAGAGAGAAAATTGAGAAAGTAATTTGTGAAATCACAAATCAGTCAACACCCTCAATCAGTGAGTTTTCTGAATATCTTGAGGATATTGGTTTTGGAGATGAAACCGGGAATGGAGGCTCGGCGTACCCCCTTATCTACGCTGTTTGTTTGGAAAAAGAATTCTTGACAGTTCTAGAAAAAGCGATGGACACTCACTCATATCTGTATGCTAGCCCCTCAAATCGCCTCGGATGGGACGACAAAGTTATGCCATTGTTCCGCGGGCGTCAGCGAAGCGATGTTGTCATGATTGATGAATTTGAGAAAAAATATCTGAAAAGGCTTAATCGAGCTTTGCAAAATATAGATGAATCACTCATTTTTGAGAAACACAGCAACGACATGGTTGTCGCTAAGCCTCGGTGGGTTGAAATGATGATCAGCTATGTTGAGAACCTAAATTTGGGAGAGTGATTTAGATGTTTGATTTCGAATTATTCATGAATGCTTGTCATGCAGACCTCGAAACTCATGCTGGTGATGTTGAGGATTACATTGAGTTAGATAGTGGGGATTTGAGCAACCTCTCAGACTATTTCTCTGATGATTTCAAGGCTAAAATGGGTGCAGAACACATGGATTCTGCGCATCTTGTGAATCAACTAAAGCTAGAGAGTTTTACCCAATCAATGTCTCGAATTGCTCTTCACCCCCCAACTCAATATCAGAATATTATCATCAGCGGACTGCCCTCAGCTGGCAAGTCAGTTGCCCTTTCTCGAATCGGACAGGCGGCAGTAAGCAGCAACAACGATGACAGGGTCATTCACCTTTTTACGATGCAGTATTACACCAATCCAGATGAAGTTCGAATTCGTAGATGGGAGGACCTTTGGAGAATAGTTCTGCGTTGCCATGTTAATGATAACGTGGCTGATTCTGAGCAATCACTGGAAGAATTCGTTAATCTTCACAAACGGCATGGCAGAAAACTCACTGTATTGATAGATACACTGGATTTGCTCACGTACGGGGTCGAACAAAAATATCACGGTACTATCTTCAAAGCCTGGAATGAGTTACTCCTTGAATTTCAGCGCCATCAAATTGCGGCAATTTGGACATGCAGAAAGCACGAATTAAGCCTACTTATGGGAGAGAACAAGTCGGATTCAAATCTCATGCATGTGGTTGAATTGCCGAGGCTTAACTCAGCAGCCACGAGGAAACGAGTAAACAAAGTACAATCTAAATTTTCTATATCAAAATCTCATCGTCGCGGATTGGAATTGATGATTCACGCATTCCCAGTCGTCTCTCGATTTATTTGTGAGCCCAACACCTATCGTCCGTCTGAAGAGTTCATGCAAAGGGTTACATTTGCGTTTACTTCGATGAAGTTCTCGCTGTCAAAAGACAAAACACTCGATCCAATTTCTTGGGTCATGAAAAAGCAAAACAATGGGCTTGGTACAGACATCATGTACAAACTAATTCGGGAAAAGGTCATCAAGAAAATTGTACGCTCGGAGATTTCAGGAATTGAGGGCATCAACACGAGTAAAGATTTAGCTCAAAAATGGGTTCAACTTATTGAAAATCGATTCTTTCACCAAGCAAGAGTTGAACGCAATAAGTACGGTTCTCGCCTAATGATTTCCAGAGAATTGCCGGTCTTGGATTCCTATGATTCGGATGGACTCTCGTCAAACTATACGCATGTTGACACGCAACTTGTCCGGCTTTTCATCCACTATGGTTCCGCCTATGGGTTGTTCACTGAAATGCCGAATTTTGTTTCTTTCTCACACCAATTGTTTGCCGAATATTGCGTATGGCAACGTAAAGGAGAATCCGAGGGTTCTTTGCATCTCTCAGACCAAATTTTAGTTGAACGATATCCTTCACTTGCACTACGGTTCATTGATTCAGTTGGAATTGATGAGAATATGATGGACCAGTATTTCCTCTGGCTCTCACCCTTTGTCACAGTGAGCGACCTTCACAACTTCCACGATGCAAAACTACCCACCGTTTGGAAGAGCGCGATTCGACTTTCTGCGATTGGAAACGATGCTCAAAAAAGCCTCTCGAGCAATGTAGATATGGCCATTTCACCAATAAATGGCCTAAATGATCAACAGGAAGAGATCATCAATCAATTACCCCTCGCAGGGCCACTGTTCCTCAATGCTCCTCCTGGTACTGGAAAGACATACATTGCCGCCAATTTCATCCAAAAAATGGTTGATGAATTCCGGCTTCAGTCCTCGCATCAATCACCCAATGTCACCTTCCTTACCATGTCTCCTCACTTGAGCGAGCATTTCGCCATGGAACGATATCCGAATCATTTTGAAAGAGGAAAGGGATATGATGATGTAGTCCTTAATTCCCTGTCTGTGGACGAATTGCTCTTTTCGATAAAGCGCCATGTTCTGCAAGACTTTTCACTTTCTTGGGAGAATTACAAAGACCAATTGCTAACGAAACCGAAGTTTGTTGAAAAAGTAAAATCTCAGCAAGGAGCGCCTAGATTAATTGAACGATATAGTATCCATGGCCTTTGGTATGAATTTAACAACAAAATGCTTGATCGCCGAGGAAACTTATGTCACTCGCTGGATGAGTATAAGCGAAATGTTGGGAAGGCAAGGAACGGCGAATACAACACCATCTTCCATCAACTCAACAACAATGAGCGAAGTAATAATGCAGAAAGAGATGCCAAACTGTTCATTGACATCTTGACGAAATGCGGATTTATTGGCCAGAAGAATACAAGTTTGGCCTCACAATCAAAGATATGTGAGGACATCATTCACGAACTCCTAAGCAAAGATGACCCTGAAAATGAACAAACCTTTGATCCAGGCCTCTACGAAAGGCTCATCCCTTACCTCTCTGATGTGGTCGTGATTGATGAGATTCAAGACCTCAATTTTAGTGTCCTCAAACTTGCTCTGCTCTTGCATCGCGGTGCAATGAATGCCATGTTCTTTACCGGTGATGACGAACAAACTCTGGATTGGGAACCGTTTGACTGGAGAATTCATTTCAGCAAAGCAGCAGAAATGATCGGAGAACTGAGAGATAATTTCCCAGCGACGAAGATTGTGAGCCTCAATGTGGAAAACTGGTGGGATGGTGATGATAACCGAGGGTCACAACTCGCAAGAATGGCTCGCCGTGATAGCAGAAAGTCACTCACGGAAGTCGAACGAAATTTCCCCATTATCGTAGATTATATCCGGGAATCGTTCACGTCATCTGTCTCTCAGTTCTATCCGAGAGAAAAGAATTTGACTGGAACAGCTGCCATCGTGGCGGGCGAGCGTATCATCGCTGAATCTGAAAAAGCGCGTCTAGCAGGGATACCTTCCGGGATTACGAGATTGACAGGAAAATTAAGCGAGAGTGATTTTATCGCCCTTGGAAAGGCTCTCTTTAGCACTCCAAATGCACCTACTATTGTCCTTCCAAGCGATGAAATGCATGTGAAGGCAAGAAAGATTTTGGCCGCAGAGGACATTAACATTGCTCTTTGGCACCCCATCAGTATTAAGGGTCTAGAATACGAGTCTGTGATCGCTCTCTCACCTTGGTCAATTGATGTTTCTTTGGTTTCGGAGTCGTTGGATGACTTGGATTTGGAGAAAGGATTCGAACATAACGACGAGATAGCCTCGAAAAAAGGAGATCCATATGAATCAAAATATGAAAGGCTGCTAGGCCAACGTAAGCGTTATTCAAATGTGATGCTCTCACGCCCCACACATCATCTTATCATCGGGTTTGCGAAAAGTGACGAATTTGATTTGTACGACACAAAAGAACCAAACTTTTCTCAATTTCAACTCGACAATCACAAAAGTGCAGGCCTCGCTGAATTCATCCAATCTTTGACATACCTCGACATCGTTGATGAAGAAGACGGAATCGAGTTGGGAGCGTCAATAAATTACACCGCTTATGTCTCCATGATTCAAAGAATGGTTGAGATGGTCAAGTCAGAAAATGCTTTCGAAAATATTCTCTATCAAGGTGCTCACATCAAACATATCATGGAACAACGGGGAACTCCGGCCAACGGCTTGTTGGAGGATTACTCACCATTCCTATCCGTTTCAGCGTATTTGTTAAGATTGGGAGATCAACTTTCATCAACTTCAGGCACATCTTCACACGTTCGTGATAAAGTTGTAAATTACCTTCTCAGCGGATTTATTGATGGTAAATACCTAAATGAAACCCATCCCGTTGTCGCACAGGTAAAAAGACTGGCTGGATTAAAAAGGAAAATTCGGAAGAATAAAACCAGACCCGATGAGTATATTGTCAAATTTTCGCCAATTTATTTTTCTTACTTCGCAGAGGAATTCAATCGTTTCCTCACCGAGCTAACAAAAATGCCGGAATGGGTACCTTCCGATAAAGTGGACATTGATGCTTTATCCAGCTTCATTCAGTCAAAAATTCTCGGTGGAAAATTGGTGTCAGTTTCTGCAGAGGTGTGGTCGAACTTTTTGAGAAATTATGATTTCAAGAACAGAGAAGTCAGTTTGTCTCATGAGAATCAGGTAATCCCCGGCATCGAAATTCTCGGGCACATCTGGGAGTTTCAAACAGATGATTCCTATGCAGAATACTGGGATGAACTTGTTGATGACAATGCTCGATTTTGGAAGGAGGGAATTCAGCACTTGAAAGCTGGTTCTCTCAGTTCTCAATCAGTTGATGTACTGTGGGGCGACATAGAAAACAAACTGCGAAACACAACCTGGACGATTAGTGCTCCGGAGCAAGTAGAACTTTTGTTAACAATGATATTTTTTGTTGAAAGGAACCTTAAGAGCAATGAAAAAAGCAAGACCTTTGTAAACAGACTGACAAGTTTTGCACATGTGGGCAGCGCGTCATCCCCTGTAGATCTCGTTGAAATTGGGAAGAACAACAAAATCGACCTCCATCATCTCCGGGATTTTGCTCTCCAATGCATCAAGCATTACAATACCAAGCTGGGTGAAGAAGACAAACGGTATAAAATACAGGAGAACATACGCAAAACCCTTGACAAAATGTTCGAGGACAACACCTTCAACATTCATGGAATGTTTTCAACGTTAGGTGAAGAAAGAGGTCAGCACTTCTTGAGATTATTGAACGGCGAGCGCAGTTCACGCGTTTACTCACACTTGCCCGAACTTGTGAACGATATTTTCTCATTGCTCTGTGCTCATGATGTGGAGCCTCTCAAACATAATTTTTCAGAATTTTTGAGAGAACCGAATTTGTCGGAACAGGAATTTTTTGATGCTCACGCCGAATGGGGCCTTGATGGAAGTAAACCCCTCAATATTGTCCAATCGCTCATCGGGGACAAAGAAAACAAGTTTGCCATTTTTGAAGACTTCTCCGCAGCCGAGAAATTTTTCAAAGTGTATCCTGAAATGATCGAGGACGTGCTTGATGTCATGCTTTACAGACTGTACTGTGTGAGGAAGAATGGTGGGCCACTCCCCATGAGTGTAGGAGACATTCTCAAACAAAACATAGCAGGTCATACCTTACAACATTGGCTCAGAAACAAGTTTAACCACAGACGACTCATCGAGAATGTCTTCAATTGTGAGTATCAAGAGAACGGCGAAGTGCATCTGAAAAATGTTTACGAGTCCAATCTCCCACCTGCTTTGAGGAACGTCATCTTCCTTTCAAACGAAAAAGTCGTGCAGTACGGTAAAGAGAATGAATTTTTCAATCAATTTGAATCCTACCTCTCCACGAAACAACGCGAAGATTATTCTCGAGTTCGAGAGAAAACACTTAGCCAGCCTGAATATTGGAGAAAAGAGGCTGTGCGCATGCTCGGATTGCGTCCTCACGAATTGAAAAAAGTCATTGATTCACAGCGAATCACTGCTAATTTTGACTTCCTCCTCAAAGATGGAAAAGTTGCGTTCAAACCTGTCCAACTCAACGATTCCAACGGGGGGAACATCGTTCTTGACGCAATCGTAAAGAGGGGTATTCGGTCTGTTTTCTTGCCCAATGAACAAGAATCAAATTCTAATCGCCTCTTGTTCTTTGAGAAAGTGGTTGAGGCCTTCGACAAGGATATTCTTGCGCCATACCATTACAGGTTTGGAAACCGACTCTACTCAGCTCGTATCCCGCTGAATCAATACTTTGTACTGCACGAATTTATTCGAGCCGCAAAACTCACGATCCTACGAGAAGAAGCGATTACTGATCGATTGAATCAGAAAAACATAGAATTCGATGTACTCGACGAGATTATCTCGCTTTCTTCAATCATTGCATGCACACGCCATGTCATGGACAACTCAAAAACTGAAGACACAGCCCCCACGACCCTATGGAGAAACGTCCTTGCAGAACTTATCAAGCGAGTTCTCGTTGAAATTGGTTTGCCACACACCACAACTGATACGGAATTTGTTCAAACCTGGGCAGATAAGAGGCAATTGTACACAGCATTTGCAACGATGGTTAGGAACATCTTCGTACCTAGAGTCGCCAGAGAGGATACGATACGACGAGGTGAGGAAACGCTCATCCCGGTGTACAAGGTCAGCGAAAGCACTGAATTGACACTACTCTACGAGGACGCCGTGGTTGAAACCGAACAACTCAGAGATTCAACGCCCCTTTCATGGCTGGTGAAAGAAACGGAAATTCTCGGAAACATCGAGCTTGATGACTTTAGAGAATGGAGGTGCCGGCCAATTTCCTTTGGAGATGTTTACGATGATGATTCATCAAGCTATGACAAATTATTCGAGGAATGAGTCCTTGCGAATTTGTTTATTGGATGGCTGGAGTTTGAGTTCAAACGCAATATAGGGTTGGGGCTACATTCTTCTACGACCCGCGCTCAGTTCACTGTATGGGCCTGCTTGACCAAGCCGATTGGGGCGTCTTCAAG
>MDTE01058338.1_pt1 | contig 10611 bp, 7 predicted proteins | sample 811231 | NCBI WGS metagenome assembly MDTE01 (sample SAMN05326651, study PRJNA326480) | marine metagenome | isolation source: seawater | place: Indian Ocean: Red Sea | collected 2010 | reverse complement strand
GGTCAGAAACAAAACGAGCACCGTAACCTTTCGGCTGAGGGACAACCGGGTAATTTTGGTCGTCAGGTCGTTTTTTTCCATGGCTATTCTTCTTTGACTTGGAATAGTCGTTCACCTGCGAGTCCAAACAGGTAATAGATGGTAGGAATAACCAGCAATGTAAGAAAGGTGGATGTTAAAAGCCCCGATATAACAGCGATAGCCATTGGAGTTCGGATTTCTGCACCATCTCCCAGGCCTAGTGCCATCGGTAATAGACCAAGCACGGTTGTGGCTGTTGTCATTAAGATTGGCCGTAGTCTGACGCAGCCAGCTTGTACGATTGCTTCCTTTAAGGCCAAGCCGCGACTTCGTAGCTTGTTGGCATAATCGACCAAAACGATGGCGTTATTTACCACGATTCCGGCCAGCATGATCATACCAAGAAACACCACCACAGAGAGGTTGATCCCAAGTGTTTTAAGGCCAAGCACCGTACCAACAAATGCCATCGGTATAGTGAACATTATAATCAGCGGTTGAATCATTGATTCGAACTGGGATGCCATAATTACGTAGACGAGAAAAAGGCTCAAGCCAAGGGCTAGGAAGAGACTTGAGCGGCTGCGCTCCCATTCTTTGTTTTGCCCGGTGATAAAAAAGTCCATGTACCCTGGCCATTCAATCTTTTGACGAAGGGTTCGGTTTGCCGTTTCAACTGCTGATCCAAGTGATCTCTCACCAATGTTTGCTTGCACCAAGGCAACGCGTTTTCCATCTATTCGACGAATCTCACTCGGTCCCTCACCGACTGTAAGTTTTGCTATCGAGTTGAGAGGTATTGGTGTTTCTCCACCGGGGTTGATTGTCAATTTGCCAACATCGGCAACTTGTGCCCGGTCTTTTTCAGCCAAGCGCACCACAATGGGCACGCGTCTATCTCGACGATTCAGTCGAGTGGCTTCCGATCCTTTGACCATGTCTCGAACTTGGCTTGCAACGGTATTCAGATTCAAACCGTGGCGGATGATTTGTTGACGATCATAGTTGATTTGAACTTCCGGGGCGCCACTGCGGAGAGTTGGTTCAACATCAGCCAAGTCGGATTCCTTTGAAAGAAGGGCGGTGGCTTCGTCTGAATATTGTTTTAACTCGGGAAGTTCTTCGCCGTTTATTTGAATAACTACTGGTTTCTTGGAACTAAATAAAACAGGGCGTGTTACGCGTGTGGTAATATCTGGAACCTCTTCGAACATTGAACGCAATCTTGCGATCACTTCTTCCTCGGTTTGTTTGGGGTTATCGGAAGGCTTGAGGAGTACCTTGAATTGGGTTGAGTGTTCGCCTTCGTCGGATCGCTTCATGTTGGTGGTGTCGAAGCCGTACATTACCAAGAGAGTGTCAATTTTTCCCAGGTCGGCAATTCTTTCCCAGGCTTGATCGGTGAATTTGCTACTGAAAAAAGATTCTGTTTCGCCTGATGTCAATGACTCAATAATCTCCTCTTGGCTGGGCAATTGTATTTCCATTTCTTTTGTTATCTTGGAGAACTCCAAAAGCAATGTCTCAATGTTCAATCGTGCTACTTCGGCTTCTTTTGGATCCGTTTTGGATAAATCTGCTGCCGCTTTTCCGATGGCTTCTATTTTCGATTTAATTTCCTTGTCTTTGAGGATGGCCTGTTCGACATCGTCCAAAATGGAAACCGTTTGATCTAGGGGTGTTCCGACCGGCAGCGCCACTTCAAAGGTGAATTCGCTCTGGTGTACTTCTGGTAGCAGCTCGGTTTCGAGTTTCGAACCAACCCAATAGGTTAATGCAAAACAGGATGCCGTTAAAACGGCCATTGTTGTGGGGCTGGATAATGCCCAACGAATGAGTTTTGAATAAAATCTTGTCCGTGCATCGATGGTTTCTCCGTTGTTTTTTGAGGTAACTGTGGATTTCCCGAGGACAAGGGTAAATAGGGAGCCTGATTTGAGGAAAATGCGATAAGTTAGAAGACATGTTCCAGCGATTATTCGAATCGACCAAAGGAGTGATAGTCCGATTAATTCCAATATGAACGAGATGCTCAGCCGAAGAGCAAAATAGGGTGCCGCAATTTTTCGACGGGCGATGCTTTCGTTGAAAGCGCGAAATGAACCCCATAACTTGTTTAAGCTTTGGCTTTTATCAAAACTTGGACCAAAACGGTTGTCGTTCGGGTTGCCGGGCAGTAGCAGAGACTGAAAGATCGGGTAAATTGTCAGTAACCGCCAGGCTGATATTCCTTGGTCGTGAACTCGCTTTATTAATGAGATTAAGAATGGCCAAGCACAAATTAACAACCACACTTTGAGGGTTGTATAGGTCAAGTCCTTGTATGAAATTTTTTCTTCAAACCGGGGGTCATCCATTGCAGAAACCATCCACATGGAGTATCCGAGAACCAATCCGATCATCGCAACAAGTAAGATGGCAAGAGGTAAAATGATCCTTAACCAGAATGTTGACAGATCGAGGCGGCCTTCGATTGATCCGAATCTGTGAGATACCATACCTGCACCCGCCTGCAGCTTAAATCCGGTGCGACTCGCGAGCATTGGGATGAACAATACCGCTACTATTAAAGAGGCAATTAGTGATGTAACAACAGTCAGGCCTAAATCACTAAATACCTGTCCGGCAAGTCCCTCGACAAAAACCATGGGAAAAAACACACAAATAGATGTCAGTGTTGATGCAATAACAGCACCACGAACTTCCGTTGTTCCTCGGATTGCAGCGGCGCGCGTCGAGTCGCCCTCTTGGCGGCAGCGGTAAATCGATTCAAGTACAACAATTGATGAATCAACCAGCATGCCGATACCCATCGCAAGGCCACCCAGCGACATGATGTTGAGCGACACTTCCAGGATATTTAAGGGGGCAAATGTGACCATTATAGAGATGGGAATACTGACCGCAACGATTGCTGTGGTGCGGAAGTCTCGCAAAAAGCCTAGTAAAACAATTATGGCAAGAATGCCTCCATAGATTGCAGTATTCCTTACTTCCTTGATGCTGTTGTCTATAAAGATTGAACGGTCTGCGACTACCCGTAAATATGCATCCTCTTCCGCGCGCAGTTTGCCCGCTAGCGTAGAACGACTAGACCCGGATATTTTACCAACAAGTGCGTTTACGAATTTAGCCACTTCCACCATGTTTGCGTCGGCTTCCTTGTAGATGTCGATCTGTACGCTCTCTTGCCCGTCGGTGTGGGTAAGCATCTCGCGGTCGCGTTGGCCGTAAACAACCTGTCCAAGATCTTTCACTCGAATTTCACGCCCTTCACGGCGGAAGACGATCGTATCAGCGATCTCTTCTAGGTTTTGATATTCGTTAATGGTGCGAATCATGTATTCTGCACCTCCTTCTCGAATACGACCTCCAGCTGCGTTGATGTTCTCTGCGCGCAATCGACTAAGTACTTGGCTAATCGATAGATTGACACGCTGCAATTTAGCTTCGTCAATTAGCACATGAATTTCCTCTTCCAGCCCACCGCGAACTCGTGCGGCTGCAACGCCCTTGATAGGTTCAATTTGGCGCTTGACCTGCAACTCTGCAATTCTTCTCAGGCGCCGTAAACCCTCATCTCCTTTATACTTAATACTTCGGCTGGAACCGGAAAGACTTAGTTCCATTACTGGATCAAGTGATGGGTCGTAATGTAGAAGTAGGGGTTTTTCTGCCTCGCGGGGCATGCGAACCAAGTCGAGCTTTTCAAGAGTGTTCTGAATCGCATCAACCATTGATGTGCCCCAGACAAACTCCAAAATTACGTCACTTACACCTGCCCGGCTTATGCTGCTAATTTCATTCAGTCCGCTGACAACTCCTAAGGCTTCCTCAATTCTGCGACTAATATCATTCTCTACTTCCTCGGGGGCCGCCCCGGGATACTCCGTGCGGACAGTAAGGGTGGGGTAGCTCATCTCGGGCATCAGTGTGACTGGTAATTGGCCGAGCGAGAAATAGCCGAAAACCACTGCTGCCAAAAAAACCATTAGCACAGCAACAGGTCGATCGGTGGTAAAATTCGAATTTCGATGAGCTGGCTCCATTTCGATATGGAAGGCTGCTAAATTATATTCCGCTATTTCCTGTGACTGGGGTGTTTGTCACATTTGCGGTGGGGGCGTTGGTACTGGTGGTTGCAGGATCTGGGTCACCAACTTCGCGAATTCTAGAATTCTCTTTCAAGCCAGATTGACCCGCTACAACAACTTTTTCACCGATTTCAAAACCTTCGACTGGCTCGATATGAATTTTATCTGCATTTTCAGGTAGGACCAGTTGTCGTTTTACACGTTTTACTCCGTTGGTATCGGTGTGTAGTTTGAAGGCAAAAGTTTGATCGTTGTCGTAAACGATAGATTTTTTCGGAATCAAAAGGGCTTCTTGTTTAGTGTCGAGAACTAGCTCAACATCAACCCACATTCCTGGTCGTAACGCTCCAAGTTTCTTGACGCCCACGGTCACTTTGATCGTTCCGGCGCGAGCCTCTACAATGGGTGAGATGCGTTTTACATATCCATCAAAAACAGTATCGCCTAAAGTATTAGATATTAGCCTTGCTTCCATATTCGGTTTAAGCTTTGGAAGGTATTGCTCGGGAACATGAATAACTGCGACGGTCGATTCGAAATCTATGATCTCAAAAATTTTACTTCCGTTTCCGACTTGATCCCCGACCTTCACATCACGAAGTGTAATTGTTCCATTTATCGGTGCTCGTACTTCAGTGTATTCGAATTGTCGCTTTGCTTCCTCGAATGCAAGTCTGCGTTGGGTTAGGGAAAATTTTGCATTGCGGTACTCCTGTTCGCTAATCAGGTTGTCTTTGTAAAGGGATTCCTGCCGTTCGAAGTCGATTTGCTCTTTATCAAACTGGCTTTTGGCCTGATCGAAATCGTTTTTCTGTTTATCGCTTTCTAGTCGAAGTAGCACTTGGTTTTTTTTCACTTTATCACCCTCCTCAACGAGCAATTCGGTGGCGGGGTTTGATGTGCGTGCGGCGACTTCAACCTGCGCTTCGGCTTCTAGTGGTGCAGAGCGCTCAAGGAGAGCCTCAATCATCCCCTGTTTTACCTCCGCTAATTCTACCAACACCGCTTTTTCCTTTTGTGCGGATCTGTTTTTTTTGTCTGAGTCGGCTTTGAACTCCCCGGTACAACCTGCAAGTGCCAATCCGCCTGCAATGAGCGTGACTTTGCAAATTAACAATGAGTTTGTCTGATTCATGCGATTATTCCGTGTTCAGTACTACATCCAAGGTTTACAAATGGTTACAATGAATACCGAAGTTGGCCCTCCTTGAGCATTTGGCAAGCCAATGGCTTACCGGCCGATTGTGGGCCAAATTGTCATTGGGTCAATCGCAATAAATCCCAAAAAGGGTGTTATCCGGCCACGGCCGCTAGAAGAGCCAGGCCCAGTACAATCCGATACCATCCGAAAACCACGAATGTGTTGTTCTGAATGTAACGCAGTAGCCACCTTACCGACACAAATGCAGTGACAGCTGACACTGCTGTGGCCAAGGCTAATTGTCCCCAGTCCTCAGACAATGACTCGGCTCGGATTGCTTTGAGTACCTTATATGCCCCTGCCGTAAGAAGAGTCGGCACTCCAAGGAGAAATGTAAACTCGATCGCTGGCACGCGTTTCAACCCCATCAGCAGCGCGATCAGAATCGTGACCCCGGAACGTGATGTGCCAGGGAACACCGCGGCGAGCAGTTGTCCAAAGCCGATGACAATCGCGATCGTCCAAGTCACCTTGGTCAGACTGGGCCGGTTCTCAAGCCGTTTTTCCACTATGACGAAAAACACACCACCGACCAGTAATGCTAGGGCTACCGGCAACACTGTTTCCGGTAACTCGAAACCAAGAGCGTCGATTGCCAGCCCTCCGGCACCGGTAATGAAAAACGCAGTCAAGAGCTTCATCAGATAGTCTCGTGCCATAGGTTCACGCCAGTGGAGGGTTAGTTGCTTCACACGATCGGTGAAATTGAACAGTACAGCCAACACGGCGCCACTCTGTATGGCAATGTTAAAGGTATCCGACTGCGGATCTAGCCATCCAAGTTGCTGCGTAAGCAAAAGATGTCCTGTGGAGGAAATCGGGAGAAACTCGGTGACGCCTTCAATTATTCCCAGGAGAATTGATGTCAGCCAGTCCGGCACGCCGTTTGTTTGACCCCAACGCTTGGCCAAGCGCAAGGAGTTTTAATACATGGTAAGTAATGAGAGGTGTTGGCCCGCTACTGATTGTTGAAGACTTACTTGCGGATTTGCTCCCAGATTGGTTCCATGTCAGGGTCCATCAGCGCGACCTCGCGGATTTGCTCCTCATCCCCGACTTTTTCAGCAGCTTGAAACCATTTCAGGGCCAAGTCGAGTTCGCCAAACTGGCAGGCATAACAGGCGAGGTTGTAAGGGATGGCCTCGTTTTTTGGGAACCTATGGATCAACGGCTTAAGCAGATCAAATGCCTCTCGGCCCCTCTTTAGGTAGAAAAGCGAGTTAGCTTGGTTGATCCAGCCCGAAGGGTTGTCGGGATTCTGCCGGGCCATCACGTCTCCTATTTTCTCGCAGCGTTCCCATTCCTTGTTACTGGCGTAGATGTGCCACTCTATATGCAGCACTTCGTGGTGTTCCCGGAATTCTTGAGACACTTTGGATAAGTCAGCGAGAGCTTCTTCTGCGTTGCCAAGTTGCAGCCAGCCAGTGGCAGAGGAGAGATGCAGGCTGTCTGGAGGCAAGATGCTGCTCATTCGCTGTCGTTCTCCTTCGTGTACGCTTTCACGGAGGTAATATCTGCTGCCTTGGCCGCATCCATAACTTTGATGATCATCCCGAACGGCGCGTCATTGTCGGCCCTAATTGAGAGTTCCAGTTTGGGGTTTTCGTTGATTGCACTTTTTAGTTCGTCCTCCAGTGCATCGGGTTCCACCATTTTGGTGCTCAAGTAGATGTGAGGAGGTTCTTTGGCTACGGTGACGACAAGGTGGTCACTAATGGCTGGGGCGGAAGTGGCTGTGGCCTGTGACGATTCCGGCAGCGCTAACTTTACAGCAGCATGCTTCGTAAATGTCGTTGATACCACCATGAAAATCAGTACTACCATCAGTACATCAATCAGCGCTACGATGATAACAGTAGGCGGTTTCCGGTTTTTGCGAGAGATGAATCGCATGTTTGGTGGTGGCGGTCAGTTTCCCGGGACCACGGGGTATTGTCGGCGAAGAAATTTGTCGAGAATTGTCTCCATCTCGATTGCAAACGTTTCAATCCGTTTGTTGTAAATACTCCACGCGACCAGCGAAGGGATGGAGATGCTGAGTCCAGACAGGGTGGCGTAAAGCGCTAGTGAAATGCCGCCGGCAAAATCGGCTGTGTTAACCTGATCTGCAGTCATTTTGCCAAAAATCTCGATTAGCCCGAAAACCGTACCAACGAGCCCCAGTAGAGGCGCAATTCCGGTGATGATCTCCAACACCACCATACCCCGTTCCATACGGCTGACTTCGTGCCGTGCTCGGGTTTGCAGTGCTTCGACGTTGTCCGGCTTGGCCCACTCAAGGTGCTCAATCGCAGCTGTGGCCAGTCGAGACAGAGGGGCGCGATCGTGCTGTTGGCAAAATCGGAGAAGGGTATTGACGTCGCTGCGGGTCTCGCAGCGGTCCAGACTGTCCACCACGGGAGGAGGGAGGATGACGTTACGCCGCAGGGCAATGCCGCGATCAATGATAAATGCGAGGCTAATCACAGAGGTGATTCCTAGCAAAAAAAGAATGAACGTATGCATACTATAAAAACCGGGCAAAGGAATTTCACCCAAAGGGCGTTGGATTCAATCTGCAATTGCCCTCCAGACGCAAGCGGAAAGCGGAGTGTTCAGTTATCAAACCACTCGTCGCTAGGGTCAAATACTGGGATGGGGATGTTGATAATCTTCAGTTGGCCCACTGCGCGGTGCCGGCAGCCAGGCATGATGTACACAGCGCTCATTGGTTTTACCGGCAACCGTTCGCCATCCAGTTCAATATGCCCTTCGCCTTCAAGTACCAGATAGATTTCGGTCGTCCTCTTGTGGTAATGCACCTCAGAATCACGCTTGATTTCGACCTCGTGCAAGCTGGCCACTGCATTCGGTTTGTCGACAAATGCACGCTTAGCCAAGCCGCATGGGCAAGGGGTCGGCTTTACTTCGTTCAATTGCTCAATCCAATAATTTTTCATATCACCGAAGATTCTGGGGCTCAAACACTTGGGCTGCAAGGAAGTTGGTGGTTTTGGATGGTTTAGGTATAAACACAACAATTTGTGGTAAAAAAACTTGATACCCCAACAGATAGTGGTAAGACTGTGTCTGTTGCCCGGTTTGACTGAGCTTTCGAGGGTGTTTTAACGCAATTCGACCCTGAAGCAAGGTTACGTGTCCCTGAACAAGACCCAAATCCAGATAATACATGATTGACGCCAACGAAAATTTGACCGCGCCGGTTTCCCGATCCACCCGCCGTAGTGCGGCTTCCAAAGTTACTTCATCCAAGCGTGGCGGCTTGACCAAAAGCAAGAAAGGGTCGGGTATCCGGGTCGAACGTGTGTTCAGCGATGCCAAGTGTAGTCCCTACGACGAACTGGAGTGGGACGAGCGTACAGCGGAGATCACCGACGAGGGTGGCAACATTATTTTCAAGCAGGAAGATGTCGAGGTGCCTAAGAGTTGGTCGCAACTTGCGACTAAAGTGGTGGTTTCGAAATATTTCTTTGGTGAGCAAGGTACGCCGCAGCGTGAGACCTCTGTTAAGCAGTTGATCCATCGCGTGGCCCGTACCATAGCCGACTGGGGTGTCAAGGATGGCTACTTCAGCAAGAAGGAGGGTGAGGTTTTTTATGATGAGTTGTCGTGGCTCTGTCTAAATCAGTTCGGTGCTTTCAATTCGCCGGTTTGGTTCAACGTCGGGCTTCATCATGAGTATAGTGTTGGCAAAGGCTCGGCTCTGGGTAACTGCCATTATGATGAGTCGCTTGGCCAAGCGAAGCGTGCCACTTCGCAGTACGAATACCCGCAGGGCAGTGCCTGCTTCATTCAGTCGGTTGATGATGATCTCGAGTCGATTCTGCAACTTGCGCAAAGCGAAGGAATGCTGTTCAAGTTTGGCTCCGGCACTGGAACCGATCTGACGCCGATCCGATCCAAGCGCGAGGGTATCAGCGGCGGCGGGGCGCCGAGCGGGCCGATGTCGTTCCTTCGAGTATACGATCAAGTGGCAAATGTTGTGCGTTCTGGTGGCAAGACACGACGTGCGGCCAAGATGAATACCATCCGAGACTGGCATGGAGATATTGAGGAATTCATTGATGCCAAGCAAGAAGAGGAGAAGAAGGCATGGGCGCTGATCGAGCAGGGCTACGACGGCTCTTACAACGGTGATGCCTATGGCAGCGTTATGTACCAGAACGAAAACCTCTCGGTACGTGTCAGCGACGAATTTATGCGCGCCGCGCAGGATGGCGGCGATTGGTGGACGCGAGCCGTGACCACAGGCGAGAAACTGGAAAAGAAGAGTGCTGCCGATCTGTTGGGCAAAATTTCCGAGGGTACTTGGATTTGTGGCGATCCTGGTCTCCAGTATGATGGAGCAATACAACGATGGCATACCTGCAAGGGTACTGAACCGATCCATTCCACAAACCCTTGTTCAGAGTACGTATTCCTTAATAACACGGCCTGTAATCTGGCTTCGCTGAACCTAATGCGTTTCAAGAGAGAGGACGGCGTTTTTGACATCGAACGATTCAAGGCGGCGGTTAGAATTTTCATTACAGCCCAGGAAATCCTTGTCGATAACGCTAGCTATCCGACTCAGCCAATTGCCGAAAATTCCCATATTTTCCGCACGCTTGGTCTAGGTTTTGCAAATCTGGGTTCGCTCGTTATGAGTTATGGACTTCCGTATGACTCCGACGAGGGTCGCGCTTTGGCCGGGGCGATCACATCGATCATGACTGGTCACGCTTATGAGCAGTCGGCTGAAATGGCCATTGTGAAGGGCCCTTTCCCTGGTTACCGAGATGCTCGCTGCTCTGGCGTGGCTAAGCCGTTGGCTAACGATAATGTCGAGTCGATGCGTGGTGTCATGCAATTACATCGCGATGCCGTGGAGGACATTCAGCGAAGTGGTGATTTCGGATATTTGAAAGATGCTGCGCGTGACTGTTGGGAGGCTGCATTGGCAAAAGGGGACGAGAATGGCTACCGCAACGCTCAGGTCACCGTATTGGCTCCGACCGGCACGATCGCCTTCTTGATGGACTGTGACACAACCGGCGTCGAGCCGGATATTGCGCTGGTCAAGTACAAGCTACTTGCCGGTGGCGGCACGCTTAAAATTGTGAACCGTACTGTGCCTGAGGCTTTGTCACGGCTGGGCTATACGGCGGATGAGGTGAAGAAAATAGTCGCTCATATAGAAAAATTTGACTCCATCGAGGACGTCAAGGAGGACGGGGAAACCCATAGAAGCGGGCTCAAGCCCGAACATCTGGATGTGTTCGATTGCGCGTTTAAGCCTTACCGGGGCGAGCGCAG
>MDTE01046957.1_pt1 | contig 10611 bp, 11 predicted proteins | sample 811231 | NCBI WGS metagenome assembly MDTE01 (sample SAMN05326651, study PRJNA326480) | marine metagenome | isolation source: seawater | place: Indian Ocean: Red Sea | collected 2010 | reverse complement strand
ATACAGCGATTGCTAAATGTGTCAATATTGCACCTATTAAGTCTTTCATAAGTGTTCCTTTTCTCAGAAATTACAACAAGATCGAAAGATTTAGACAGTTTATATTTTCAGATATCCCTAATCTTTCCTATCTATCTTATTATGTTTTTGTTATTGCATAATTAATTTGAAAGTGTTCATTAACAAAAAAAACACAGAAATAATATTTATAATACTAATTGTTTGATGTTGAAAATTATGCATAAATCTATCTTTATTTCTTGATTCATCTTATTCCAGATTTATATATTATGACAAGCCAACCACAGGATTTACGACTTTTACATTTGTCATCCTAGACAGAGTCTTTTCAATAGACTCGCGATTTAACATCACCACATATCATAAAGGAAACAAAGAATGGCAGAAGCAATGGAACTAGACCTGACCCTAAAAAAATTAGTAGACGAAACAATCAAAAATCCCATTGTTACACCGCCTGAGCTAGTCAAAAGCAGTGATACACAGGAAAATGAAAAATATACAATAGAATCTTACTACGGAGAGGATACATTAGGTATTGATGTCCTTAAACAAAAGTACTTAGCTCCTTGGGAAAAACATCCATTTGAAATGTGGCAGCGTCAAGCAAAAGCCTTAGCATCAGTTGAAAAAACAAAATCTTTAAGAAACAAAATGGAGAAAGACTTTTTATCAATATTAAAAGATTTCCGCTTCGTTCCAGGAGGAAGAATTATGCATGGGGCTGGAAGAGAAGACATTACCACAACTTTGAATAATTGCTACGTAGTGGCAGTTCGCAACGATTCTATAAAATCTATTTATGAAACAATTATTAATGAAGCGTTAACGTATAAATATGGGGGAGGATGTGGACATGACCTCTCGGTTCTCAGGCCCTCTGGAAAGGCGATCAATGGAACGGGAGGAGAATCCTGTGGCCCCACCGGGTTTATGAATTTATTTAGTGAAAACACAAATACAATAGCCCAACATGGACGTAGGGGCGCAAACATGCAGACTCTCAGAATAGATCATCCTGACATCGAAAAATTCATAAGTATTAAAACAGGTGACGTAGATATGGTTAAATATTCGAATATTTCAGTACTTCTTACCCACGAATTCATGCAAGCAGTCGAAAAAAACGAAGATTTTGAACTTAAATATAATGGCGAGATTTATAAAACCTTAAAAGCCAAAGATCTCTGGGACAATATTATATCCCATGCCCACAGCAGCGCGGAGCCCGGCCTCTTGTTTTGGGACACTATGAAAGATTACCACAATGCCGAATACTGCTCCCCTTTGGTATCAACAAATCCCTGTGCTGAGCAACCTCTCCCTGATGGAGGTTGCTGCAACCTAGGAGCTGTCAATCTAGAAAGATTTGTAGATAAAAATGGTAACTTTATGATTGAAGAATTCAAATCTACGGTTTCAATTGGTACTCGTTTTCTTGATAATGTAGTCGACTACAACATGGATCGCCATGCTTTGGAAGATCAGAAAAATAATGCTAAAAATGATAGGAGAGTAGGACTAGGCATCTTGGGATTGGGAGATATGTTAGTGAAAATGGGCATCCAGTATGATAGTGAGGATGCTATCCAAACAATTGAACAAATAATGCAGATTTTTAGAGACACTGCCTATGAAACCAGTATTGATTTGGCCTCAGAAAAGGGCGCTTTCCTAAACTTTGACTGGTCAGGTTATTCTAAAAGTAAATTTGTGAAAAACTTACCAAAAGCTCTTCAAAATAAAATCAAAAAACAAGGTATTAGAAATAGCACTTTAACTACAGTTGCACCAACTGGTAGTGGTGCAATCGTAGCTCGAGTAACCTCTGGGGTCGAGCCAATATTTGCGACATCTTACAAAAGAAGAGTTAAGGAAAATAAAGGATATGGGAAAACATTCAAAGAATACAAGGTATACCATCCTGTCATCCAAAAACTGTACGGAACAGATGAAAATTTACCTGATCATGTAGTAACGGCTCACAAAATAGATCCTTATTTTCGAGTGAAAATGCAAGGCTCCATTCAGAAATATATTGACTCCTCAATATCTTCGACTGTAAACCTAGCTAATGAAATTACCGTAGAAACAATTGCTGACATTTATATGACCGCATATAAATCTGGCCTTAAGGGTATAACTGTTTACCGTGAAGGCAGTCGGGAAGGGATTCTAATTACAAATGATGCCAAAGATGAAAAAAAGTCAGAAAAGCCATCAAATACATCCCTAGAAGATACAGACAAAACTCCTCGATCAAGACCGAATCAGACAAAAGGTGTGACACGAAGAATCCGAACAGGAGAAGGAACACTTTACATTACTATCAATGAAGACGAAAATGGTCTTTGTGAGGTTTTTACCACAATAGGAAAAGCTGGTGGGAATGCAGCAGCTCAGTCAGAGGCTATTAGCCGTTTAATTTCTCTATCCTTACGGTCTGGGCTTGACCCAAAAGCTATAGTAAGACAGCTTAAGGGAATATCTGGTCCAAATCCGACATGGGAGGATGGAAGGCTTATTCTTTCAACTCCAGACGCAATCGGTAAAGCACTAGACGATTATTTATTCGAAAGGAATGAACATAACGCTGGAGAAAAAGAAAAAAAAAACTCCGATTCACCTAGAATTACATTAGCTCCCGATAGAACTGAAGCCGAAGGATGTTTTGAAGGAGTAGGGAATATGGAATGTCCCAATGTTATAAATGAGGGTGGCTGTCTTACCTGTAGAGAATGTGGCTGGTCTAAGTGTGATTAAATTTCACAATTGAAATAATTAAAAAAAGAATTATACTTCCAAAATTTCTTTTTCTTTCTCTTCTTGCAGCTTATTAAGGTTTTTGATCATATCATCAGTGATCATTTGAATCTCATATTCATTGTCTTTAATTATATCCTCTGATACATGGCCTCCTTTCTCATAATTCTGCAGGCTTTGGATGCCATCACGTCTAACATTTCTTACAGCCACTTTACCATCCTCTATTAATTTATGAACAAATTTATTTAGCTCTACCCTTCTCTCCTCACTTAATGCAGGCACTGGTACCAAAACAGAATGACCGTTATTACCAGGTGTGAATCCCATATTCGCATCTGTAATTGCTTTTTCTATTAGTGGCAACAACGGCTTTTCGTAAGGAGTCAGTGTAATTAACCGTGGCTCAGGTATAGATATTGTGGATACTTGATTAATTGGTGTGGGTGTACCATAATAGTCAACTAATAGAGAATTAAAAATATCTGGATTTGCTCTACCGGTTCTAACCTTATTCAGCTCGGTTTGCACATGAACTGTGGCTTGACGCATTCTATTCTTAATATCCTTTAAAATCTCGTCTATCATTTATTACTCCGAAACTATTGATCCAATTTTACCACCCAAAATAAGTTTTTTCAAAGTACCTGTTTCTTTTATGTTAAAAACCTGAATTGGAATATTATTTTCCTTACAAAGTGTAATAGCTGTAAGATCCATAACTCTTAAATTGTCTTCTAAGACTTTATCATATGTTAGTTTTTCATATTTTTTTGCAAGAGGGTTCTTATAAGGGTCCTCATTATAAATCCCATCTACCTTAGTTCCTTTAATGACAATTTCAGCATTTAATTCTTTTGCTCTCAAAGCTGCTGCAGAGTCAGTGGTAAAAAATGGATTCCCTGTGCCCCCTGATACTATTACAATACGATTTTTATCCAAATGCCTTAAGGCTCTCCGCCTTATATATGGTTCTGCTATCTGAGTGATAGTTAAAGCTGATAGAGTCCTTGTTTCACATCCTTCTTGCTCTAATGCGTCTTGCATAGATATTGCATTCATAATTGTTGCTAACATACCCAAATAATCTCCGGTAACTCTATCCATACCGTGATCTGCAGCCTGTAATCCACGGAAAATATTTCCTGCACCTATAATGAGTCCTATACCTACCCCAAGACTGTGTATAGATTTTATTTCTTTCGCAAGAAAACTTGCTTGATCCTGATCGATCCCGAATCCTCCATCTCCAGCTAGGATTTCCCCAGACAGTTTAAGAAGAACTCTTTGATAAACAGGTTCTTTCATATGTTATTAGGAATATTAAAAATGAGTATTTATTGGTGATTACTCTCCAATAGCAAATCGAGTGAAACGATTAATACTTATATTCTCTCCGAGAGTAGCAATGGATTCAGTGATCAGATCTTTTATCTTTTTGTCAGGATCTTTTATATAAGTTTGTTCTAAAAGACAAGACTCTTGGAAAAATTTTTGAAGTCGACCTTCAATCATTTTTTCTATAATATTTTGAGGTTTGCCTTCCGATTTTGCTTGCTCTTTAAATATGTCCTTTTCACGCGTTATTAAATTTTCGTCAACAGAGGATATATCCAAAGATATTGGATTGGTGGCAGCAATTTGCATTGCAATATTATGAGCTAGCTCAGAAAACCCATCAGTCTTTGCTACAAAATCAGTCTCACAATTTATTTCTAGGAGAACTCCGAGTCTAGACCCAGCATGTATATATGAATAAATAAGTCCTTCCTTGGTTTGGCGAGCGCCTTTTTTTTCGGCTTTGGTGATACCAGTTTTTCTTAAGTGATCAATGGCGTCATCTAAACTACCATTCGATTCCAACAATGCCTTCTTACAATCCATCATCCCAGCACCAGTTTTTAATCTCAACTCTTTTACTAGCTTAGCCTCAATCTTCATAGAACTATTCTTCCTCCTGAATATTATCTACAGAACTAATTATGTTTTCTTTAAGATTCTTGGAATCATTATTCTTATGATCTACATTATCAGCATTTGCTCCTTTAGCCTCTAAAACGGCATCGGACAGAGCAGAAATGATGATATTTATAGTTCTCATTGAATCATCATTTGCAGGTATCGGATATGTAACTTTATTCGGATCAGTGTTGGAATCAACAATCGCTATGGTAGGGATGTCTAACCTTTTAGCTTCTTTGATAGCGGTATCTTCATACTGAGCATCAACAATTATAAGTAAGTCTGGGAGCCTTCTCATGTCTTTAATGCCTCTATGCTGATCTGCTAATTTTAATTTCTCCCTATTAAGCATTTGAGTTTCTTTTTTCGTCATATTCTCATAGAGATTTGAACCTTCTTTTTCAAGTAATTTAAGTCTTTTAATACTTTTCTTGATTGTAGAAAAATTAGTAAGTGTCCCACCTAACCATCTCTCTACGATGTAGAACATTGAGCATCTATCTGCTTCCTGCTGGACAATGTCTTGAGCCTGTTTTTTTGTTCCAACGAATAATATCTCACCATCTTTACGAACAACTTCTTTAACATATTTAGCGGCTTTATTTACAGCCTCAATTGTAGATTCAAGGTCGATTATATGTACACCATTTTTCTCAGAAACTATATATGGACTAAAATTTGGGTTCCACTTTCTTGTCACATGCCCGAAATGGGCACCACTACCTAAAAGATCTTCAAATTTTATTTCAGCCATAATTTTATACTAACGCTTCGAAAATTGAAAATTCTTTCTCGCACCAGGTTGACCAGGTTTTTTTCTTTCAACTTTTCTTGCATCTCTGGTTAGAAATCCTTTTTGCTTTATGATTTTTCTATAATCTTCATTTAAAGTATTAAGGGCTCTAGAAATACCTAGCCTAATGGCACCTGCTTGACCAGTTAGTCCACCACCACTAACATTTATGTTAATATCATAAGAATTTTCAACTTCTAGAAGGACTAAAGGTTGTGTAACTATTGTAGCTAAAGTTTTTCTACACAAATATTTTTTGTAATCTTTACCATTGATAAAAATATTTCCGGACCCTGACTTTAAAAAAACACGAGCTACTGAGCTTTTTCTTCTACCTGTTCCGTATAAACTTAGATCAGACATGTACTTTAAACCTCTAATTCCTTTGGGTTTTGGGCTGCGTGTGGATGATCTGGGCCTGCATATACCTTCAAGTGTTTAAGAATCGACCTCCCCAATTTATTATGAGGAAGCATTCCTTTGACCGCGTTAATTAGAATTCTTTCAGGACTTGACTTCCTTAGAGATGCAAGAGATTTTTCTTTAACACCCCCAGGGTAACCTGTATGCGAAAAATATATCTTATCTGTCTCTTTATTGCCGGTAACACCTATTTTCTCAGCATTAACAATTATGACAAAATCGCCCATATCCATATGAGGAGTAAATTGGGGCTTATGCTTTCCTCGAAGTATCTGAGAAATTTTTGATGAAAATCTTCCTAAAGTTTCTCCATTGGCATCGGCAACCCACCATTCCTTCTTTATTTCAGATTTTTTTATTGATATAGTCTTCATATTTATTCAAATAAAGCTTGCGAACTTATACTTCTCCCACTTCAGAAGTCAATACATATTATATTGAATATTATTTTAATTGCTTGCTAAGGAATTTTTAGATATTGTATGTAATATTTTTCCCTTTAGCTGCTTGCCTATAAAAGGCGAATTCGTGGACTTAGATTCTATATCATCTACTGAAAATTTATAGTCCTTTTTACTATCTATTACTGTTAGTTCTGCAAGAGTATCCAATGCAAAAAGATCTGCATTAAAATTCATTATTTTCCTAGGGTTAACTGTGAGCAGTTCAATGACCTTTTCTAACTTTAAGTTATTATCTTTACATAAAACTGAATTAATAGCACTAAAACACGATTCTAGACCAATCATTCCACAAGAAGCGATATCAAAGGTTGTTTCCTTTTCTTCCAATCGATGAGGAGCATGATCAGTTGATATACAATCAATAGATCCATCTATTAGGCCTCTAATGAGAGCTTTGCGATCCTTTTCAGTTCGGATAGGAGGAGCAACTTTCAAATTTGTATCAAAATTCATAAGGTCTGTTTCGTTGAAATATAGATGATGCGGTGTAACTTCAGCAGTAATATTATTATTTTTTGACTTCATCATTCTGATATGATCCACAGCCTTTTTCGTTGTCACATGAGGTACATGCAAAGTTGCTCCCGTGTAAGCAGCTAATTCCAAATCTCTTTGGACCATAATTGATTCAGCTATATCTGGATTTCCTTTTAATCCTAAATAGGTTGAAACTAGGCCTTCATTTATTAATCCATCACCTCTAATGCATTCATCTTCAGCATGATTTATTACTGGGATATTTAGATATTTTGAATATTCTAAAGCTGTTCGCATTATGGCGCCATTTTGGATAGGCAGGCCATCATCGCTAAATGCTACAGCACCCTCTCGACACATTAGGCCCATCTCAGTTATTTGATTTCCTGCCTGATTTTTAGTTACTGCTCCAATAGGGTGAATATAAACAGGTGTTTTATCACCTTTTTGTTTGGCAAAAGAAATTAATTCTGGAGAATCTATAGGCGGGAAGGTATTCGGCATGACACAAACCCTTGTAAAACCTCCTGAAAGAGCTGAACGCGCACCGCTATCAAAGTCCTCTTTATCATCCTCACCAAGATCTCTAAAATGAACATGTAAATCGCAAAAACCATGGGTAATTACCTTATTAGTGCAATCGATAATTTTTATATTTTTTTCGTTTGGAATTTCAAAATCACCGACCCTATGAATGCGTCCATTTTTTACCCAAATATTCCCCTTAAAAGATTTTTGATTAAATGGATCAATGATAAGTCCATTTTTAAGGATTAAGTCACTATTTAATTTATTTATGATCATCTTTCTCCATTTCGTTTGGACTACCTCCACAGAGACGATATAATATCGACATTCTTGAGGCTACTCCATTTAGAACCTGATCTAATATTATTGCTTGATCGCTTTCAGCTACGCTACTATCAATTTCAACTCCACGATTCATTGGACCAGGGTGCATGATCACAATCTCTTTTTTGTGTTGATTTAAACGATCTAACGTTACTCCAAAATTTGATCTATATTCTCTAGCAGATGGGATAAGGGGCAACCCCATCCTTTCTTTTTGAATACGGAGAATATTTAAGGCGTCAGCCCATTCCATCAAATTATCAATATTATGAGTTATGTCAGCACCTAATTCTTTTATATTTCGTGGAATTAAATTAGGAGGTCCGCAAACTTTTACTTCAGCACCCATTGTCGTAAGACCATAAATGTTGCTCCTTGCTACCCTGCTATGGAGAATATCACCCACAATTCCTATTTTCAATCCTTTTAGGTAACCAAATTTTTCTTTAAGGCTCATCATATCTAGTATAGCCTGAGTGGGATGCTCATGAGTTCCATCCCCTGCATTTACTACTACTGCATCAGTAAAATCTGTAAGGTGTTTTGGAGACCCGGGTGCGGGGTGTCGCATCACTACAGCATCTATTTTCATAGACATTATATTTTGCACAGTATCTTTAAAACTCTCTCCTTTTTTTAAGCTACTAGAAGAAGCCGAGAAGTTAACCGAATCGGCACTTAATCTTTTTTGTGCAAGCTCAAAACTAATTCTTGTTCTTGTTGAATTCTCAAAAAATAAATTAACTATGGTAACTCCTTGCAAAGATGGAACTTTTTTAATGGGTCGATCAAGAACTTTTCGAAATTTAAATGCGGTATCTAGAATAATCTCTATATCTTTTTTTGGATAATTTCTTAAAAAAAGTAAATGTTTTTGTTCCAAAACTTCACCCCTCACAAGATGTTAAGATGACTGAATCCTTGCCATCTATTTCTAAAAAATTAACCTCAACATGTTCCCCTTCGTGAGTAGGAATATTTTTTCCTGTAAAGTCAGCCTTAATTGGTAGTTCACGATGTCCTCGATCTATCAACACTGCTAATTTTACTTTTGAAGCTCTACCAAAGCTGTTTAATTCGTCTAGTGCCGCTCTTATTGTTCTACCTGTAAAGAGGACATCATCAATTAAAAAAACTTCCTTATTATCCAAACTAAAATGTATGTCAGATCCTCTAACTTCAGGCATTATTAATCTTTCTCGGTAATCATCTCGATGGAATGATATATCCAATGAACCAAGTTTTGTTTGGATACCACTTATCTTAAAAATTTCTGATTTAATTCTTTTCGCAAGAGGCACACCTCTGTTGTGAATACCAATTAATACGCTTTCATGATTTTCATCAAGGTTTTCAATTATTTCATGACTTATACGAGTAATGCTTCGGGTAATAGACACCCGTTCCATAATAGTTTTTTTTTTCAATAAAATCCTCTAGTTAAAAAAAAACCTCCAGCAGAGATAAAAATCTAAATTGGAGGAATTTACCCTGCCCTTATTAGCCTCACTGGACCAAATTAAAGGGAATTAATAGTAATTAATCTATGCTATTCTTTTAAGAAAACAATCCAGTATTTTATATATTTTTTCATGTTTTAATGAATCCATCATGATATATAAATCTACAGGTTCTTTTTTAAACCATTTTTCTTGCCTACGTGCTAATTGCCTTGTCCTTATGTAAATGATTTTTAACATCTCAACTTCGCTTATTTTATTATCCAAAAAGCGCATGATATGTTTATAACCTATAGAATCTAAAGGTGGAAATTTTATATTTTGTTCTAACTGTAATTGCAGAAGATGCCTCACCTCTTTTATCCAACCCTTTTTAAACATTTCTAAAGTTCTATTTTTTATTCTCTTATTTAATGTGGTTCTTTCCCACTTTAAGAAAATAGTAAACATCTGGATAGCCTTAGATGAGTTACTATGTTGCAAATTAAAATTCTCTGTGGGACTTTTACCAGTGCATTCATATATTTCCAGAGCTCGAATCAAGCGTTGTCTATTATTTACATGAACAATTTCTGCATAATTTTTGTCAACTTTTTTGAGCTTTCTTAATAAAGTATCTGGATTTTTTAAATATTGTTTTTCTAATTTATTTCTAATTTCGAAGTCTGATGTACTTCCATCAAAAATTCCTTTTTGAACCGTCCTGTAGTACAACCCTGCACCGCCGCATAAGATAGGTATTTTATTTTTTTTTTTTATTTCATTAATTTTTTTCTTTACTAGATCTGCATACCTACCCGATGATATGAAGTCTGTAGGATTTAAACAGCCAACTAAATGATGCTTTACGTCCTCCATCTCTTCCATGGAAGGCTGAGCAGTTCCAATACTCATACCTTTATATATTTGCCGAGAATCAAGGCTTATTATTTCTCCACCAATTCTTTTAGCCAATCCTATTGCTAAAGAAGTTTTGCCACTAGCTGTAGGTCCTACTAATGTAATTACCTTTTTCAATTTTTTCTATGAGGATGAAAGGTTTCCTAAGTTTAATTTGGTACTCATCCAAGGTAATTGAGTTAGGTCAACATTTCCCCCAGATAATATGAGCCCTACTTTCTTTCCTCTTATTTTATCCTTTCTTTTAAGTATTGCAGCAAGAGTAATAGCACAGGAAGGTTCCACAATAATTTTTATTCTTTCCCATATCATAAACATTGATTCAACTATTTCTTTTTCTGAAACAGTGATGATCTCATCTACGTGCTTTTTAATGATTGGAAAACATACCTCCCCTAGTTGTGCTCGTAAACCATCGCATATCGTATTTGTAGTTTTATTGGACTGAATGGTACCCTTCTTCAAAGACTTGAAAGCATCATTTGCTTCTTCCGGT
>MDTE01043784.1_pt1 | contig 10612 bp, 8 predicted proteins | sample 811231 | NCBI WGS metagenome assembly MDTE01 (sample SAMN05326651, study PRJNA326480) | marine metagenome | isolation source: seawater | place: Indian Ocean: Red Sea | collected 2010 | reverse complement strand
TTACTTAAAATATTTAGGCTCTATTACAATTGTCTTTGCCATTATTCTCCAAGTTTCCAATTCTCATCCCTATATGGTTATGGTTTACTTGGGTTGAGTCAGTACGAGGATTGCTTTAGGATTTACATAGGAAGAAAAGAGCACATTGCCTAATTTTTTTAACCACAGATTTTTATTTTAGCTGTTGGACTAATTTGGGAGTTTTTTTACCTAAAATGATAAAGCATTGCGGTTTCGAATCCATTTTCGTTAGTTGTTCGTTTGAAAACTGTGAATGATTCAAAACCAAAGTTAGCTATCATTGGTGCTGGTGTTTCTGGTCTCGCTGCTGCGTGGGCTTTGAAAGACGCTGATTGGGAAGTGTTTGTCTTTGAGAAGAGTCGAGGTCCTTCTGGGAGGGCTGCGACACGTACGATGAACGGAATTAGAGTCGATCATGGAGCCAATTATTTTAAGATCGACTCTCCTCTATTAGAGGAATTGGTACTAAGAGAGTTGCCCAATGAAGGTCTTATTCAGATTCCTGGTAACGTTTATCTTTTCAATGAAGAGAGTACTATATCCAAAGGTGATATGAGAATTAATGAGGAGATTAAATGGAACTATAGAAATGGTATTAGCGAATTAGGCAAAAGAATTGCCAAAGCATCTCATGCTAAAATCATAAAACAGACACGAATTATAGCCTGTGAGGAAATTTCGAAATCTTCATGGAAAATTATATCTGAAGAGGGAAAGAGTCTTGGTGTTTTTGATGCGATTCTTTTTACTCCTCCTGCCCCTCAAGTTCTTGAATTAATATCTAAATCTCAAAATTTATCTTCATCACTGAGTGATTTAAAAGGGCTACTTGGAGAAAGTGAATTTTTCAGACAGTTCTCAATAATAATGGGCTTTGATCAACAAATAGCTCGTCCTTCTGATTGTTGTGCAATGCTGAATGAAGACCGTAAACATGCTATTTCTTGGTTGGGGTTTGAAGAAACAAAATCTGGACGCGTTGGTATGGATGTTAGTGTTATTGTTGCACAGATGTCACCAGGTTGGAGCATGTCCTATTACGATTCTTGTGAGGATGTAATTTACAGCGAGGCGTTAGCGGAGCTTTCTAAACTCATTGATGTTCCTCCAAGCGGTCCATTATGGAAAAATAAACAGAGATGGAAATATGCCCACCCCAAGTTTGCACTCGATATAGATGAAATTGAAGAATGTGCTCCCGAAGGATGGTTCTTTTGTGGAGATTCGTTCGTTGGTCGGGGCAGAATAGGGGAGGCTATTTTGACAGGTTTTGATGTAGCTAATCGGATTCTTGGAGTGAAATAAGATGAATTTATTTTTCTATTCTGATGATTCTATTGGCTTTATGAATTCTTCCGTAATGATCAGTCGCTTCAACCTCTATTAAGTGTGAACCGGTTTCAAGGCCCGGAGGTATTTCTATTTTCCATAAGTGGTCTGAGGGGCTCGGTGGATTGAGTGAAGTCTTTCCAGTCTTACTGTTCGCGGCTTCACGTTCGCGCAATTCGACGTAATAAGGATCATTTTCCACAGTCTTCTTTAGGGGAATCCAATCTGCTCCTTTGCCTAAGCGCATTTTCACTTTGGATTTTACTGATCCGTTAAATACATTCACATAGATTAATTTTTTATTTTCATTTTCAGGATCAATTTGGTCTGGGGCATGGATGCTCATTTGATAGGAGGCTGGCTGGCGTGCGGCTTTAAAGTCCAGAGTATGTTTGGTGCCGTCAAAAGTAATGATTGAGTAGCCGTTTGGTGCACCGTCACGCATAGTCGCGTGTGGAATTGCAACCTCATCCTTATTGCCTTTCCACCATGTCCCTGATACACAAACATTAATGATGTGGTGATGTGGTTCCTTACCTTTCCATCCGTCCTTTTCGTCTATGAGCTTGTGAGCGTGCCAGTGCGTGTGTCCGGAAATTGACATAGTGTACCGTCGTTTCTCTATGAGTCTGTACAGTTCTTGCCGGTTCCCTACGTTTGTTAGGGGTATGTGCATCATCAGGACGATGAGTTTTTCCTCAGGAACCAGAGCAAGGTCGTTTTTAACAAAGGTGAGTTGATCCTCATTAAGACCACCCTTGTAGTTTCTGCCTGACCATTCCACGTCATCGAGAACGATGAAGTGGACCGGACCATGATCAAAGCTGTAATAGTTTGGTCCAAAGAAACGATGAAAGGTCGCATTGGAACCGGCATCATCCGGAGAATCAAAGTTGATATCGTGGTTGCCCACCACGTTGTACCAGGGAATGCCTATGAGGGCCAAGTTAGCATTTGATGAAGGAAAAAGATCCAGGTTATCATTCATAATGTCACCCAGAGTCACCCCGAACTTTGCATCAGTTCCTATCAGCTCCGATATGATGTCATGAGCAATGTAGTTAACTTGTTTGATCGTACTGGGTTGTGGGTCCCCGAAAAATATGGCCTTGAAGGTGTCAGGTTCTTTCTTTGGATTCAGAGCAAAATCGATCGATTTCGGCAAAGGACCTGTCGGTTCTAATCCTTTGTATTTTAGTTTTGGTGACGATCCTTCGGGCTTATGAATGTAATAGAATTGGGGTAGATTATGTTCATTGAGAGGGGTGCTCCAGTCACGAGGTTTGATTACAAAAAAGATAGTATTATCATCGTGTGGTAATTCCCAGACACCTTCACCGTTCGTTTTGGTCACTTCTTTACCATTAGAGACACCAATGTTCTTGATGCCGGGTTCCCCATTGTCCCTTTTGCCGTTTTGATTCTTGTCATGAAAGACAGTCCCGCGGGCTGCCATTGCCCCGGAAGCAGATAGAATTGATATGAAAGCGGCTAGGAGAATAGATAGGTTCATTTTTATTTTTTGTTTTTAATGAATGATCTGAAATTTATAGGATTATCACTTTATAATGATGGACTCTGTCCAAATTGAAAGCAGTAATTCCAATGTGGGCTTGTTCTTGAACTTAGACTGCGGTAAAAAATAAGTGATGAAAATGCAGACACTAAATTCGCAAACTCTTTCTCGACGCAAACTCTTAGGCGCAGGCACAGCAGCTGTTGCTTCTTCATGTGCTGTTTCTGCTGCTCTGGGAGAGGAGAAAAAGGATTCCAAGATCGTTCGGCCACCTGAAGGTAAGGGGATACTCCTTTCTGTTAAGCTGGGCATGATTGCCAAGAAAGTTGGAGGAAAGACTCTGACTTTGACCGAGAGATTGCAGATGGCTGGCGAAGCGGGACTTGACGGAGTAGACTTTGATGAGGCCGGTGCCCACACTGCGGAAGCGGCCAGGAAGGCCGTTGATGAATCCGGTGTCTTTGTTCATAACGCAATCAATCATGCGCACTGGGGAAAAAGACTAACTAGTCCTAACGAAGCTGATCGTGACACTTCCAGGAAGAACATTGAGCACTGCATTAGACTTTCACATGCTGCTGGTGGTAATGGAGTCCTGATCGTTGTCGGAGGCGGCGGTGACGGTCCTGCTGAGGTCATAGAGGAGCGGTGCCGCAATGAAATAAAGAAAATAATTCCTTTGGCTGCTTCTCTTGGTCAGCCGATTCTTTTTGAGAACGTTTGGAACCGGATGTTCTATGATCATAATGAGCCGCCGGAGCAGAGCGCTGAGAGGCACGTGAAGTTCATCGACAGCTTTAAGAGTGTTTGGGTTGGTCAGTACTATGATATTGGAAATCATTGGAAATACGGACAGCCCGGTGAATGGATCCGGGAATTCGGTCACAGGTGCGTCAAGCTGGATGTGAAAGGATTCAGTCGTGCAAAGAATAAATTTACTGAGATCGGTGAAGGGGACCTTCCCTGGGATGAGGTGAGAAAGGGGCTCAGTGACATTGGATTCACTGGCTGGGCAACGGCAGAGGTTGGGGGAGGAGGACTCGATCGTCTAAAGAAGGTACGTGAGCAGATGGAACGGGCCTTCGGATTGTAGCTTTAGGGAAATTTCCCTCAGCTCACAATGATCTGTATATCAGGATCAGGATCTTTTGCGTAACCGACTATCGCAGAGTCACTGATTCCCTTTGCGTTAAGTTGTTCTAGCGCTTCTTTTGCTTGCTCTTCTGGGAGGGCGACGAAGAGCCCGCCACTGGTCTGAGGATCAAATAGGATTTCTCTCTTGCTTTCCATTGCCGAATTTTCAAACCGGATGTGCGGTATGGTTTTTTTACGGTTATGCTTATTAACGCCGGTCGTGACCCCGTCCTCATACATTTTATAGGCCTCTTCCATTACTGGGACTGAATTGAGATTCAGGTGAAGACTCGATTCCGATCCTTGAGCCATCTCGAGACCATGACCAGCGAGTCCGAAACCTGTAATGTCAGTGGCGGCATGAATTTCAAAATTGGCAAATACCTCGGCAGCGGATCTGTTAAGACTGATCACTGTATTGATACAGGATTCAAAGGCCCCGTCAGACACTTTGTCTTTTAAATTTGCATTGAAAATGACACCAGATCCGATGGGTTTGGTAAGTATCAGTGCGTCTCCGGGAAGTGCGCCGACATTGCGCCAGATCTTTTCAGGGTGAACGACACCAGTGACAGACAATCCGAACTTGGGCTCGGAATCCTCGACCGTGTGCCCCCCAGCAAGAACGGCCCCGGACTCGGTGATCTTATCAAGTGCTCCTGCAATAATTTTATGGAGTTCCTCAGGTGGCAATTGTCCGTCAGGAAAATTGACTAAATTTAAACAGGTGACTGGGCGGCCCCCCATCGCATAAACGTCACTGATGGAATTGGCAGCAGCTATCTGGCCATAAATGAAAGGGTCGTTGACGGGAGGGGTAATGTAATCGGCAGTGTTAATGATCGCAATCTCATCAGTTAGCCGGTACACTCCAGCATCATCGCTGGTTTCAAAACCAACGAGCAGATTAGGGTCTTCATTTTTTGGAAGACTATCTAATAATTTTCCGAGCCCGACCGGGTCAATTTTGGCTGCTCATCCGCAGGTCTTTGAGAGGCTCTGCAGTGTGTTCTTTTTATTGAATAATCCCATTTTTAATATAATTAAACATAATCAACTATAATAGCAATAGGACCCCTCGTTAAACATTCCTCCGCTTGATTGTTTACTTCTTTTATGTAACAGGTCTATTTGCATGATCCTAAATAAAATCACATACAAGATTTTATTCTTAATCGTACTTTCCCTCTCTTCATTGAGCGATAATTCGGTCTATGAAGAGACCATTGGGTGTTGTTGCTGTGATTATGGTTTGTCACTACTTTGCGAATGTTTAACGGATCAGGATGATAAAGAATTCATCGGCAAAAATGCGATTATACCATCTCAGTTTAAGGACGTTGATTCAATAAAGTCCGGGAATTTTTATTCATCATTGGCTATTTGGCGGGTCTGCATTTCTTATTTTTCTACCGTTAATAAAAGTTCAATTTTATATAGGTCCAGATATGCTACTCGGAGTCAGGTCCTCTTGATCTAGTCATCCGGGTTCAAATTAGGGTCATTGGAATCCCTCGTTAAAATCCAAATCAAATTTCTGCGGTTTGTGCATAACCAGTGCCTTTGGATTTGTAGGCATAACTTTATATTTTTACCATGAATGGACTTAAACTATTTCTTGCGACTTTTGTAATTTATTTTTTTTGTAGTTATCAATATCTCAGCGCCGGATGACCGGCCTGAACGAACCCAGCAATTCCCCGGTCGGGGAATTCGGAGATAACTGCTTTGGATCAATCTATTTTCCCATGGAGATTGGGCATAGATTATTCATTTAGTAATGGTATCAAAGGAGGTCATTTATCAAATGATGGCTTAACAGAATCCTTTGAAAAGATTCTAGTGCCTACGCACCGACATGATGTTGAAATGGATTTAAAGAGAGTAAGTGTTTCACTCCTGAAATCGATAAATGAGGAATGGGACATTGGCTTGATGGTTCCTTACTATTGGAAATCACAAGAGGCATCCATATCATTTCTTGAGCCTTTTAGTTCAATTCAAAAAGATTATGCTGAGAGGTCAGGTTATATACACCATCGCTCGGAAAACTATGAAGGCATAGGCGACATTGAGTTATTAGCGGGCTATAAAAGAAGAGACCTTATTAAGACTGGAAGTATTCTAAGGGTTGGATTTGGATTAGCTCTTCCGACAGGTGAAACTGAAGATGATCCATGGGAATTGGGTGATATGGGGGAAAAACATTTACATATACAGTTTGGTAATGGGACCTTGGATCCAATTTTTAACTTTTATTATGGGTTTCCTTTATTTGAGAAAATAGCTCTGGGGCTCTATGCCAAAACGAGGTTGCCTCTTTACCATAATAACAAAGGTTACAGGGGAGCAGTAGAATTGGCGGTTTCTCCAATGATTAATTGGTCAGTCACTGAAAAGGTTTCCGCTTCTGCCGGAATTGTATTAGAACGGTACGGGCGTTCGAATTGGAAAATGAGTGGCACGGATCCTAATTCTGGGTTCTTTCATGCCAGTGCATCTCTCAATCTGTCATACGCAGCATCAGAAAAACTGGATATAGGCTTAGGCATAACAAAACCATTTCATCAGAGCTTTTTTGGTGATGGTGAAAATTTTGATATTGCTCCCAGTGTATCTTTTTCTATAAGAAAATCTTTCTAGTCTATGAGTTGAAAATTTTTACAAAATAATGAATTCACATGATACTTTGCCATTTTATTTGATGTATTAAGAAGCTCGGAAATTTTGATTACCATAAGATCTTGTTATTAAAAATATTCATTCTCATATCATTGATATGTAGTGCAACTGGAAGGGATAAGGATTCTATTCCTGATTTTAGGGGCACCCGTGCCGATCTGAAGATACCCCCTTTAGTGGAAGGTAAGTCTGGTCCCGGAATTCGCACCAAGGCCCGAAACCTTGGAGACGCAAAAGGTGTGTATCATGTTCTTTATCTTCCTAAAGATTGGAAGTCCGGAAAAAAATATCCAGTCATCGTTGAGTATGCTGGGAACGGTCCTTACCGTGACAAGAACGGAGATTTGAGTAGTGGTCATGTGGAGGGAAGTAAGCTCGGTTATGGATTTAGCGGTGGCAAAGGCTACATCTGGTTATGTCTTCCTTATCTTAATTCATCTGGAACTGAGAATGTTCGTAAATGGTGGGGAGATGCTCCCGATTATGATCCGATGCCAACCGTTGAATATTGTAAGTTAACGGTCCGAAGGGTTTGTGAAGAATTTGGTGGAGATGAAAAGAAAATCATACTATGTGGTTTTTCCAGAGGGGCCATTGCCTGCAATTTTATTGGTTTATATGATGATGAAATTGCTCGGTTATGGGCCGGTTTTATTCCCTTCAGTCATTATGATGGGGTTCGTAAATGGGCATATCCGGATTCAGATAGAAAGTCAGCTATCAGCAGAATTGCCCGTTTGAAGGGAAGGCCTCAACTCATCCTAAGCGAATCTCCGGCTAATAATCTGTCGACCCGAAAATACATTCAAAGCTTAAAGGGGATTAATACAGATCAGCTCACTTTCATGAATAGCGGCTTTAGAAATCATAATGACGAATGGGTACTAAGACCCAGCGAGGCACGGTCCTTTGCGCGTCAGTGGTTGAAGAGCATTGCTCCGGTTTCGGAGTAACTATTTTTTTCCTCTTACATACGATCCGGTCGATTGGTGTGGAGTCATTGGCCAGTCATCGGAACGGAAAGGATAGGCTGGGATTTCTCTGGCATTCATGAGTCCACCAATGGGAAGGTTTGAAAAGGCGTACCGAACAGCTACCGGTTCCTTCACGTCATCGCACCATATTTCAACCTGAGGTTTCTTGTCTTTTTTTGACTGAGTAATTCTAGCCTTAGCGTGATGGAAGGTCTTGTCTTTGCCGGCCAGAACAAAACCAACGTCAACGTCCTGATCGAGTCGAAGGCCGCGGTCAGTGCCATCTTCGAAAGTGACATAGGCCTTACCGCCTTCAAAATTTGCCTCCTTGAATAGAGGTCCTTTCCATTCCAATAGATCATTTGATCCGAATTTTTTTATTTTATATATCTCAGACAGAGCCCACCTTGCGGACCTTTCGCCGACCGGTGATTTTCGGCCCGGATGGATACTGCCATTAGAATTTGTATCATAAGTGACAATGAGTCCCGTGTTTGCTGTATTGAGCCATGTATCCATCTGGATTTCTCGGATCACATTGCAATGATGATTCATGTCATATTGCATCGATCTGCGGTTACTCCAGCCGGCTATCTGAACTATACCGAATGGTATGTCGGGACCATTGAAGGCTTCCCTCCAGTCTGAGATTACCGCAGGAAATGTCCGGTGAAACGGTTTCCAAGATGTACCGAAAGAATTGTTTTCGCCCTGATAGAAAAGTATTCCTCTAATAGTCGTATTGGCGATTGGCAGGAGTGAACCGTTAAACATTCCCGCGGGCTGTCTGCCATCTCCCGGGTTCTTGTATTGGTTTGCGTTTGGTTTGCGAGGCTCTTTTTCTCCCTTGGATTTTGCTTCCGCGCTTTTCTTTTCCCATTCAGCAGTGTCTTTGGCTAGTCTTTTTTTTGCTCCTTCCTCTTTTCCGCTGTCAATCCATGCCTGGTATTTCTCGTCGAATTTTTTTATATCCTCAGCCATTTCAGGGATCTGTTTGAGAGTTTTTTTACTGCACCAGTGCTGGGCCATGGTACCGCCCCATGAATTTTCAATGATTCCTACCGGTACATTGAGTTGGCGGTGCAGTCGCCTGGCAAAATAGTAAGCCACAGCGCTACAATTTTGGACCTCAGGGGCCACGGCTCTTTGCCATTTACCGACCCAGTCCGTTGGCTTTCCAAGAGGAAAGTCATCCATTTCTGTTGGGCTTGCCACGTTAGGAAGTTTAAGAAATCTTATCTGGGGAAAGTTAGCGGCTGATATTTCAATGTCAGCGTTTGTCGAACCGTGCATGGTCCAAGCCATGTTGCTTTGACCTCCGCAGACCCAAACTTCACCGACTAGGATATCAGTTATACTGAGTTCACTGTTTCCTGAAATGATTGTCATGGTCTTCGGCTCAGATGAGGCTATCAGAGGGCCTATCTTTAGAGACCATTGTCCCTTGGAATTTGATTTTGTGGTTTTTGTTTCGTCTCCAAACTTTAGAGTCACGGACTGGTCTGGACTGGCATGGCCCCAGACATTAATGGGTTTTTCCCTTTGTAGGACGATCCCGTCATTGAAAATATTCGCAAGGCTCAGATCCTTACCCAATGCCTTTGAGTTGAGGGTAATAGCTAAGAGGAAGAGAAGAACATATTTCATCATCTTGCGATAAGGCCATGATTAGAAAAAAAGGTCAACTCCGGACCTTCATGAAATAAAAAGTTCTAATGGGACTAATATATGGATTCCTCCTACTGGGATGCTTGTCTAATGCGCAAATAGTTGAACTTATTTGTTGGCGAAAGCAGGATTTTGACCAGACTAGACTCAGAAGGTATTCGAGATATGAAAATTGGTATTAAGACACTATTTATTTTGACGTTGGTATTTCTTGTTAATTTGGTTTCCGCAGCGCCACAAAAATACAACGTGCTTTTTATTATATCCGATGATCTCACTTCTACTGCCTTGTCCTGTTATGGTAACAAGGTTTGCAAGACACCGAACATCGACAGTTTGGCAGAGCGGGGCACACGTTTTACCCGGGCATATTGCCAGGGAACCTATTGTGGACCATCACGAGCCAGTTTTATGTCGGGTTATTATCCGCATGCGACTGGGGCATTGGGTTACAAGAGTCCTCGCCCTCAGATTGGTGATCGGGCCACCTGGTCTCAGCATTTCAAGAATAACGGTTACTATGCAGCTAGGGTTAGCAAGATCTATCATATGGGTGTACCCATTGGAATAGAGCAGGGCAGTAATGGAGCTGATGACGAGGCCTCTTGGACTGAGCGCTTTAACAGTAAGGGTCCTGAATGGAGGGCCCCGGGTGATGGAGAGACTCTCCAGAACAATCCCGACGGCAAGAAACCTGCCGTGGGTGGCAACACTTTCGTGGTAGTGGAAGCGGATGGAGATGACCTGGTCCACTCCGACGGAAAGACCGCAAAGAAAGCTGTTGAACTGATTCACCGTCATAAAGATAAAGCTTTCTGGTTAGGAGTGGGATTTGTGCGTCCACATGTGCCTTTTGTTGCCCCGAGATCCTATTACCCGCCCTTTAAGCCCTACAGCAAGATGGTTTTGCCTCCCAAAATCAAGGGTGATTGGGATGACATTCCCAAGCCGGGCATCAATTATTGCACCAGCGAAAATATGAAAATGGATATTCGCCGCCAAAAGAAATCTATTGGTGGCTACTATGCTTCTGTTGCCTACATGGACGCCCAGGTTGGCAAAGTGTTGTCTGCTCTCGATGAGGCGGGCCTTAGGGAGAAGACGATCGTCATCTTTACCAGCGATCATGGCTATCACTTAGGTGAGCATGACTTCTGGGCCAAGGTGAGTTTGCTTGATGAATCCTCGCAGGTGCCGCTGATCATTAGTGTGCCCGGTCAAAAATCCGCCGTGTGTCATTCATTTGTTGAGTTGCTCGACCTGTATCCATCGCTTGCCGCGATGTGCG
>MDTE01201665.1_pt1 | contig 10613 bp, 6 predicted proteins | sample 811231 | NCBI WGS metagenome assembly MDTE01 (sample SAMN05326651, study PRJNA326480) | marine metagenome | isolation source: seawater | place: Indian Ocean: Red Sea | collected 2010 | reverse complement strand
TCGGCCTGCTCCTCGGCCGGGCGATACACCTGGCAATGGGTCGTGGCGCACAGGTCGTACCCCTCACGCTCATGGCGTCCCCGGCTGGCCAGCGCATACGTTCGCGCGAGGATGGCCTGCAGCCTGGCGAGGCGATCGGCCACGAGCGGATCGGGTTGACCGACTGGCATCTCCGTCGGCACCGAGCCACGCACATACTCCTCGAGGGGGATGTGACGGATCTCGGCCTGTCCATCGACAACGACCCGCACCCGCAGACGGACGCCGTCATCCGGCCGTGGCGTGTCGGCCGGAGGGGCGTCGACGACGGTCGGGAATGGTCTGGGACCAGGTTCGGCTGGCGCCGGCCCCCGGGTGGCGCAACGCGTGGTGGTCAGCACCAGGATCACGGCCGCGAGGATACGGAGCGAACGCGGGAGATGAGGGCGCGCGAATCGGGCCATTACAGTCACGCTGTCTGTATCGGACGCTAGGCGGACAGACTGCACAGTGTTGCACAGTGCAAAGCGCGCGATCCTGTTCATTTGACGGAAGGATGACGGGATCGTTACGATGCGCCGACCCGGAGCCCGGCTCGGACCGGCGTGACGCCCGGAGCGCCACGGTTCGTGCCTGGTCCGAGGACCGGCCGACCACCGGATGGGGCAGCCGGCACCCAGAGGACGTGAGCGGAATCGGACGGATGACTAGCGTGACGACAGATCAGCGACTTGACTCTATCGGGATCGTCGATCCCGGTTCGGTCTACTGGAACCTCTCGACCGCCGCGCTCTACGAAGAGGCCGTGTCCCGACGTGAGGGGACGATCGCGGCCGGCGGGCCGCTCGTGTGTCGGACCGGCCAGCACACGGGGCGTTCGCCCAAGGATCGATTCCTCGTCCGCGAGCCGTCGAGTGCAGACCACGTGGCGTGGGGAGCGGTCAACCGGCCGATCGAGCCGGCGCAGTTCGAAGCGGTGCAGCGCACCGTTACCGAGCATCTGCGGAGCAAGGATCTCTTCGTCCAGGACTGCTACGCCGGTGCCGATCCCGAGTATCGGCTTCCGGTTCGCGTCGTCACCGAGCGCGCCTGGCACAGCCTGTTCGCTCGTCACATGTTCATCACCGAATCTGATCGGGACCGTCTCGCCGATCACCAGCCCGAGCTGACGGTCGTCGACGCCGCCTCCTGCCGGGCGATTCCGGACGAGCACGGCACCAACTCCGACGTCTTCATCCTGCTGGACTTTGCCAAGCGGCTCGTCCTGATCGGGGGAACCGCCTACGCCGGGGAGATCAAGAAGTCGGTCTTCACGGTGATGAACTACCTGCTGCCGCTGCGTCGCGTCATGCCGATGCACTGTTCGGCCAACGTCGGAAGGGATGGCGACGTGGCGCTGTTCTTCGGATTGTCGGGTACCGGGAAGACGACGCTGTCGAGCGACCCGGAGCGGCGGCTCATTGGCGACGATGAGCACGGGTGGAGTGATCGGGGGGTCTTCAACTTCGAGGGCGGCTGCTACGCGAAGATGATCCGTCTTTCGGCCGAGGCCGAGCCGCAGATCTACGCGACGACACGGCAGTTCGGGACCGTGCTGGAGAACGTGTCGATCGATCCGGTCACCCGCGAGCTCGACTTCGACGACGACTCGATCACCGAGAACACGCGGGGCGCCTATCCACTGTCGGCCATCGACTCGTTCGTCGAGTCGGGTCAGGCGGGACATCCCAAGAACGTCGTGATGCTGACGGCGGACGCCTTCGGCGTGCTGCCCCCGATCGCCAGGCTGAGTCCCGAGGCGGCGATGTATCACTTCCTCTCCGGCTACACCGCCAAGGTGGCGGGCACCGAGCGTGGCGTGACCGAGCCGACGGCGACCTTCAGCACCTGTTTCGGCGCGCCGTTCATGGTGTGGCCGCCGACCACCTACGCCTCGCTGCTCGGGGAGCGGTTGGCGGCGCACGGCGCCACCGCGTGGCTTGTGAACACCGGATGGACCGGCGGCGCGTTCGGCGTCGGACACCGGATGCCGATCGCGCACACCCGCGCTCTCATCGCCGCGGCGCTGTCCGGCGCGCTCGACGACGGACCCTTCGAGACTGATCCGGTCTTCAACGTCGACGTGCCCCTGGCATGTCCAGGCGTGCCGGCCGAGGTGTTGCGTCCCCGTGGCACGTGGGCAAACCCGTCGGACTACGACGCGCAGGCGCGGAAGCTGGCGGCGATGTTCACGGACAACTTCGCGGCCTTCGAGGCGTCATCCGAGGTGACCGCGGCGGGTCCACGCTAGCCGCTGGTCTGTCCGCCCGATGACGCCCGACTCCGTGACCTCCCGCTTCGAGCCGGTCATCGGTCTCGAGATTCACGCCCAGCTCCTGACGGATTCCAAGATCTTCTGCGGATGCGCCACCAGTTTCGGCGCGGCCCCCAACACGCGTGTCTGTCCGGTCTGTCTGGGGCTGCCCGGGGCGTTGCCGGTGCTCAACCGGCGGGTGGTCGAGCTGGCCATGCGGGCCGGACTGGCGCTCGGCTGCACCATCCATGGGCGGTCCATCTTCGCGCGAAAGAACTACTTCTATCCGGACCTGCCGAAGGGCTATCAGATTTCGCAATACGAGCAGCCGCTGGCGACGGACGGCGCGATGACCTACGACACCGACGAAGGGTCGCGCACGGTGCGGATCACGCGGGTACATCTCGAAGAGGACCCCGGGAAGTCCATGCATGCGGGGGGCTCCCGGAGTCGACACACCTCGCTCGACTACAACCGGAGCGGGGTGCCGCTCATCGAGATCGTCACCGAGCCCGACCTGCGGACGCCGGCCGCCGCGGCCGACTTCTTCGCTCGTCTCCGCGCCGTGCTGCTGGCCATCGGGGTGAACGACGGCAACATGGAGGAGGGGAGTCTGCGCTGCGACGCGAACGTGTCTCTCCGTCCGCGTGGCGCTTCGGCGCTCGGGGTCAAGGTCGAGATCAAGAACATGAACTCGTTCCGATTCGTCCGCCGGGCTCTGGAGCACGAAGTGGTCAGGCAGGAGGCATGTCTCGAGGCGGGCGAGCCCGTCGTGCAGGAGACCCGGCTGTGGGACGAGGCGCGCGGGCGGACCGAGTCGATGCGGAGCAAGGAGGAGGCGCACGACTACCGGTATTTTCCCGAACCCGACCTGCCGCCTGTCGAAGTGTCGGAGGCGTGGATCGCCGAGGTGCGGGCGTCGCTGCCGGAGTTGCCCGAAGCCCGCAAGCAACGGTTCGTTCGTGACTACGAGTTGACCACCGCGGAAGCTGGACAGCTTTCCGACGAGACGCCGATGGCGGAGTTCTTCGAGCGGACCGCCAAGGAGGCAGGGAACCCGAAGGCCGCCGCGCACTGGGTGATGGGAGAGCTCACCCGGCGTCTCAAGGAGGACGGTGTCGGGGTTGGCGAAGTGGGTGTGACGCCGGAAGCGCTCGGCCGACTGGTCGGTCTGATCGAGCAAGGGGTGATCAGCGGGAGCGCCGCCAAAGAGGTCTTCGAGGAGATGTATGGCTCGGGTCTCGAGGCGCGCGAGATCGTCGAGCGCAGGGGGTTGTCGCAGATTGGTGATCGCGACGAGCTGGGGACGGTGGTCGATGAGGTCATCGCGCAGCAGCCCGATGCGGTCGCGCGGGTCCGCGGCGGGCACGAAGGGACGTTCGGCTTCCTGGTCGGCCAGGTGATGAAGGCGACCCGAGGGCGCGCCAACCCGAAGCTGGCTGGCGAGCTGCTGCGCGAGCGACTGAAGCAACCAGACGGGGCATGATGCTATACTCGTCGCAACCCCAGCGCAAGGTCGCTCCCCGCGACTTTCGGCGCAAGCAGTGATTGAGGCTCAGCAGCTCTCCAAGGCCTACGGGCCTGGCATCTACGCACTGCGGGACCTGTCTCTCTTCATCGACAAGGGTGAGTTCGTCTTCCTGACCGGCCCGAGTGGCGCCGGCAAGTCCACCCTGCTCCGTCTCCTGCTCTGTCAGGAGCGACCGAGCGGGGGACGCCTCCTGGTGGACGGTGAGGACCTGTCGTTGATGGGAGCGCGGGAGACCCAGGCGTATCGTCGACACGTCGGGTTCGTGTTCCAGGACTTCAAGCTCATCGACAGGATGACGGTGTTCGAGAACACCGCGTTCGTGCCCCGGGTCATGGGGGCGGCTCCGACGGTGCAGCGCCGACGGGCCGAGCAGGTGTTGAAGTGGGTCGGTCTGGAGCATCGCCTGGATGCGCGGCCCTCCGAGCTTTCCGGGGGCGAGCAGCAACGGGTGGCGATTGCCAGGGCCATCATCGGTGATCCGATGATGATCCTCGCCGATGAGCCGACGGGCAATCTGGATCCGGACATGGCGCTCGAGGTCATGAACCTCTTTCGGGAGATCAACGCGTCGGGCACCACGGTGGTCGTGGCCACCCACGACCGCGAGCTGATACAGCAGGTGGGGCATCGCGCCATCATGCTCGAGCACGGGGTGCTCACCGAGGAGACATCCGCCTACGGCGAGAGCGTCTATTACCGCGACAAGCCGGTCGAGCCGGCCGCGGTCGAGGTGGCCGAGCGAAGCGGAGAAGAAGCCGAGAGCGACCCGATCGTCGAGCCCGAGGTCCCGGCGCCGGCCTTAGAGGCCTCGGCGACCGAGGGCCCCACCTCTCCGGCGGCCACTGGGGACGGCGCGTCGTTCGACGATGTCGACGCGGCGCTCGCGGCGGAGCCGGACCCGATGTCGGACGTCGAGTTGAGCGACACGCGGTGGGACGAGGCGGGATAGGACGAGATGCGCGCCGTGACCTATAGCGTGTCGGAGGCGCTGGCCAGCTTGTGGCGGGGCCGCCGGGCCAGTCTCGTATCGATGATCACGATCGCGACCGCCCTGCTCGTGCTGGGGGCGGTGCTGTTGCTGGGGTCGAATGTCGACCGTCTGGTGACACGATGGTCCGACGCCGCCGAGATGTCGGTGTATCTCCACGACGACGCGACCAGCGACGCGGTCGCCGCCGTCGAGCAGATCTTGAGCGAGCGTCCGCTCGTCGCCGGGTTCGAGTTCGTCTCAAAGGAAGAAGCACGGCGGCGGTTCGTGGAGGACTTTGCGGACCTGGCCGATCTCGATGATCCGGATGGCGAGAATCCGTTTCCGGCCTCGTTCGAGGTGCGATTCGACACCGTCGCCGGGGAGACGTCCGACGCCGAGCAGTTGGCCCGGCAGCTCGAGGGGGCCGGTGGCGTCGAAGAGGTGCGCTTCGATCAGGCGTGGATTGACCGACTGGTCGGTGTGGTGGATGTCGCGCGACGGATCGGGTTCGGCGTGGTGATGGTCCTGGCGATTGCCGGGGCGCTCACCGTGGCGAACGTCGTGCGGTTGGCCTGTTTCGCGCGCCGCGATGAGATCGAGATCATGCACCTCGTTGGTGCGCCCCTGCTGTTCGTGCGGGGGCCGTTCGTGGCTGAAGGGGTGCTGCAGGGGGGCGTGGGGGGGTGTCCTGGCCCTCGGACTGCTGTGGGGAACGTTCCTGCTCGGAGACTCCATGTACGGCGCGGCGGTAGCCAGTGTGCTGGGCGGCGACGCCCTCCAGTTCCTGCCGGCGAGTCGGATGGTGGCCCTCGTGTTCGGCGGGATGGTCGTCGGGTGTCTCGGAGGGGTGGTTGCGGCCGGGAGCACCACGCGTTTCGGCCGGTCCAGCCGTTGACAGCAAAAAACGTCCACCGTACACTGGGTACTCGTATTTCATGCCGCAGTCACACCGCTGTCTTGCCCGTCTGCTGGTCGACGCGCGTCCGACACCGTCTGCCGGTTCCGAGACTACTCGCACGGAGTTCTATCGCGAGGAGTTCCTCAAACATCGAGAATGCTTGCGTCAACAGCGCGAGGCCTACTCCGAGTGCACCATCTCGGAGATGGAGGCGGCGCTGCGTCGCGTGATGGCGCGAGTCGATGAGTTGTGTGCCCAGGGCAATGCCGACGTCGATGTCGTCGTGAGCCGTCTCCTGCATAGCTTCGACGGCGTGACCAAGCTCTCTGCCTGGTCGGATCCGACCCGGATCCACTGATTTCCCCTGTCCCTGTCATCCTCCCCCCTCGCCGTCCTTCGTCAGCACAGCCTCGAGATCGTTCGCGCCGCGCTCGCCGCGGTGTCACCGGACGTGTTGCTTGACCGGGCGCTCGCCGAGCCTCGGGTCGCGCGTTTCCTCGATGGTCGACCGGTACGTGTCGTGGCCGCGGGCAAGGCCGCGGGTGGCATGCTGCGAGCCTTTGCCGCTCGGGCCGGGGTGTCACTCGTGCGAGGGGTTGCCGTCGGGCCGGCGAGCGAGGCCGCTGCGCTCCCTACCTCGGTGCGCTGGTTCACCGGTGGTCATCCGGTGCCCACGGGTGGGAGCGAGGAGGCGGGTCACGCGGCCCTGGCGTGCGCCCGCGAGGTGACGGGAGATGAGGCGCTCGTCGTCCTCCTGTCCGGAGGGGCCTCGGCGCTCTTGTCGGTCCCGCTCGATGGCGTGACGCTGGCCGAGAAGATCCAGACGACCGAGACGCTGCTTGCCGCGGGGGTGCCCATTCACGAGCTGAACTGTGTTCGGAAGAAGCTGTCGATGGTCAAAGGGGGACGGTTGGCTGCCGCATCACCGGGACCGGTGCTCACCCTGGCGATCTCCGACGTCGTGGGGCCGGTCGAAGACGACCCGTCGGTGATCGGGTCCGGCCCCACCGCTCCCGACCAGACCACCCCGACCGAGGCGTTGCGCGTCGTCGAGCCGTGGGCCGACAGACTGCCGGCGTCGGTGATGCGTGCGCTGGCCGCGGACGCGGCGGGCGACCACGCGAAGCGGCACGAGGCTCGTGCCCACGACCTTTACCAGGTGGTGGGGGGGCGTCGGGACGCGATGCGCGGCGCGGCCGAGGCGGCGGGGCGACTCGGGTACACGGTGCTGAGGCTCGAGCCCGCGGTGACGGGAGAGGCGCGTGAGGTCGGACGGCGGCATCCCGAGCGGGTCCGTCAGACCATTGGCACGTCGCGGCGGGCGGTGTGTGTCGTCTCGTCGGGTGAGACGACGGTCGAGGTGCGGGGGCGGGGCCGCGGTGGCCGGAACCAGGAACTGGCGCTTGCGGCCGTACCGTCCATGGCCCGCTGGGGGGGACCGGCCGTGCTGGCCAGCGTAGGCACCGACGGGGTCGATGGTCCGACCGACGCCGCCGGTGCGCTGGTGGACACGGGGTCCGACCAGCGAGGACGTGAGCGAGGGCTCGACGTGAGAAGGTACCTCGACGAGAACGATGCCTATACCTATTTCGACACGCTCGGAGATCTGGTGCGGACCGGGCCGTCTGGCACCAATGTGGGTGATCTGCAGATGGTGCTGAGCACGGGTGACCATGATGGGTGAGACGCGCCCTGGCCCGCTGAGCACCGAGCGTCTGCTCGCGCGTATCCGTTCGCGGGTGTCACATCCGGCGACGGTGCGCGAGCTGATGCGTGCCCTCGGGCTGCCGCGTTCCGACCGTACGCGGCTACGGCGCCGGCTGACCGAGCTGGTCGACGCGGGCAAGCTCGTCCGTATCCGTGGCAACCGGTTCGGTCTGGCTGACCGCATGGATCTCCTCGTCGGCCGGCTGGTCACCAATCCGCGAGGCTTCGGGTTCGTGTCGCCGGAGGCCGGTGGTCGCGACGACATCTACGTGTCGGGTGGGAATCTGGGTGGAGCGATGCACGGCGACCGGGTGACCGTGCGGGTCGAGCGGGTGGCCGGTCGACTCGAAGGGCGGATCATCAGGGTCCTGGAGCGGGCCTCCGAGACCGTTCCCGGACGCTTCGAGACCGATGGCGGCGGTGTCGGCTTCGTCGTGGCCTTCGACCCACGACTGACCATGGATGTGCAGGTGCCCGCCGGAGCCGATGGCGGGGCGCGGTCAGGCGACATGGTGATGGCGCGGATCGAGCGGTGGCCCACCCCGACACGCAATCCTGTCGGCCGGGTCACCGAGGTGCTCGGGCAGCTCGATGATCCCGGCGTGGATACCCGACTGGTCATCCGGAAGTACGGACTGGACGACGAGTACGACGAGGCCGCCGTGGCCGAGGCAGAGCGGTTGGGAGCACGGGTGCGTCCACGCGATCGTCGCGGAAGGGTCGACCTCCGGGGCGAGCCGACGGTGACCATCGATGGCGAGACGGCCCGCGACTTCGACGACGCACTGACCATCGAACGGTTCCCGAACGGTCACCACTGGCTGGGGGTCCACATCGCCGACGTCAGCCACTATGTGCGACCCGGGAGCGCGCTCGACGCCTCGGCGTATCGCCGGGCCACCTCGGTGTACTTCCCCGAGCGGGCACTGCACATGTTTCCGGCGCCGCTGGCGACCGGGTTGTGCAGTCTCAATCCCGGAGTCGACCGACTGGCGCACTCCTGCTTCATGGAGGTCGATGGTCGAGGGCGGGTCGTACGGTCGGAGGTGCGGGACACGGTGATTCATTCCGATCACCGGCTGACCTACACCGAGGTCGATGCCATGCTGACGGCTCGCGACGCCGAGCGTCGCGGTCGTTACCAGGACGTCGTGCCGATGCTCGAGCTGTTGCAGGTGGTCGCCCGACGTCTGCAGGCACATCGAGCGCGGCGGGGGTCGATCGACTTCGACCTGAAGGCGACACGACTCGTTCTCGACGATGCCGGTATGGTGGAGGACATCGTCGCCGCCGACCGGAATGTGGCGCATCGTATCGTCGAGGCGTGCATGCTGGCGGCCAACGAGACCGTGGCCCAGACGTTGGAGGCCTCGGGCATACCGGCGCTCTATCGCGTGCATGACGCACCCGACCCGGCGAAGGTTCGCGAGTTCGAGGCGTTTGTCGACACCCTGGGACATACGCTGGGGGTGCCGCCGGATCGCGTCCGCCCCCGACACTTCCAGCAGCTGGTGCGACGGCTGCGCGGAACCCCGGCCGAGCGGGCCGTGGCGCTGTTGATGCTCCGTACGATGCAGAAGGCTCGCTACGAGGCGGTCAACAGTGGACACTTCGGGCTGGCCTCGAAGGCCTACACCCACTTCACGTCTCCCATCCGTCGCTATCCGGATCTGGTCGTGCACCGTCTGCTGCGTGAGGTGCGTGGTGGCGCTCTCGGGGAGGAGCGCGTCGACGCCCTGGCCGAATCGCTGCCGGCGGTAGGGAGACACACGTCCGACCTCGAACGTCGGGCGGAGGAGGCCGAGCGGGAGCTGGTGCACTGGAAGAAGGTCCGGTTCATGGCCGACAAGGTCGGGGAGACCTTCTCCGGCTACGTGATCGCGGCGACCGGGTTCGGGCTCTTCGTCGAGCTGACCGAGCATGTGGTCGAGGGGCTTGTGCACATCTCGAGCATGGCCGACGACTACTATCGCTTCGCCGAAGCTCAGCTGGCCCTGACTGGCGAGTCGACGGGCAAGGTCTATCGGGTTGGGGACGAGGTCGAGGTGCGCATCGTCCAGGTCGACACCGTCCGGCGCCGGATCGACCTCGGCCTGGTCGAGATTCTCGATGCCGTCGAGCAGGGCGCGGTGGCCACACGGTCCAGGTCCCGACCCGAGCGCTCATCTCGGCGGGGTAGCGGGACGAAACGGTCGAGGCGTCGGGTGCGGCGCTGAGCGGAGTCTGACGTGGCGCGTCATGTAGTCATCGGTACGGCGGGGCACATCGACCATGGCAAGAGTGCGCTCGTGCGGGCCCTCACCGGGACCGACCCGGATCGGTTGAAGGAGGAGCAGGACCGAGGGATCACCATCGATCTCGGGTTCGCGCACCTCGAGGCCGACGCCGCCACGATGGCGTTCGTCGACGTGCCGGGCCACGAACGCTTCGTCAAGAACATGCTGGCCGGCGCAAGTGGTATCGATGCCGTGCTGCTGGTCATTGCCGCGGATGAATCGGTGATGCCCCAGACCCGCGAGCATTTCGATATCTGTCGGCTCCTCGGCGTGTCTGTCGGGGTTGTGGCCCTGACCAAGACCGACCTGGTCGATGAGGACACCATCGAGCTGGTGAAGCTCGAAACCGCCGAGCTGGTTGCCGGGTCCTTTCTCGATGCCGCGCCCGTGATTCCCGTGTCGGCCCGCACCGGTGCCGGGCTGGACGAGATTCGCCAGGTACTGGCTGACGTGACGGGGGCGGCGTCCGCGCGGCGGACCGGCGGCGCCGTGCGGCTGCCGATCGATCGGGCGTTCAGCGTCAAGGGATTCGGCACGGTGGTGACCGGCACGCTCGTCTCGGGACAGCTGGCCCTCGACGACCCGTGTGCGCTGCTGCCGGAACCCCGCGCCGTCAAGGTGCGAGGGCTTCAGGTGCATGGATCCAGCAACACGGTGGCCGTCGCCGGTCAGCGGGTCGCGGCCAACCTCGCCGGCGTGGACGTCGCCGAGATCCGGCGCGGCGACACCCTGGTGACCCCGGGCGCGTTCGAGGCAACCTCCCGGGTCGATGCGGTGGTCGAACTGCTGGAGTCGGCACGTCGGCTGCGCCACGGTGCCCGGGTGCGGTTTCACCAGGGCACGGCCGAGATCCTCGGGCGGGTCGCGCTCGGGCCGGGGCTCGATGAGCTGGCCGCGGTCGGCGACGTGCTGAACGAGCTGCCGCCCGGCGGACGCGCGTTCGCGCGGCTGCGTCTCGA
>MDTE01181700.1_pt1 | contig 10613 bp, 11 predicted proteins | sample 811231 | NCBI WGS metagenome assembly MDTE01 (sample SAMN05326651, study PRJNA326480) | marine metagenome | isolation source: seawater | place: Indian Ocean: Red Sea | collected 2010 | reverse complement strand
TATTTTGCATTAGGTCTGCCTGCTTTTGCTTTAATAAAAGTTTTTTCAAGTTTTTTCTTTGCAAATCATGATACTAAGACTCCATTTTATATTTCTTTGATTTCAGTATTACTTAATATATTTGTTAGTGTTTATTATTTTAATGAAATTGGTTTTATAATAATTCCAATAGCAACATCTATTTCATCTTGGTTTAATTCTGGATTATTATTTTTATTTTTGATGAAAAAAAAATTATTTTATTTCAATAAATTTTTTTTTATAAAGATTGCTAAAATAATTTTTGCTTCAATTCTCATGGGATTATTTTTTAATTTTTTGTTAAATTTTTTTCAAAATGAACTGTCTTATAGTAATTTAATTAAGTCTTTATATTTATTTTTTTCTGTAATCCTGGGATTATTCTTTTATTTAATTGTGTGTTATTTTATCAAAGCTTTTCAATTAAAGGATATTAAATTAAAGTATTAAAATGATAAAAAAAATATTTTCAGGTGTTCAGCCTACAGGTAACTTACACTTAGGAAACTATTTAGGTGCTATAAAAAATTTTGTTAAATTAAACAACGATAATAAAAATAATTGTGTTTTTTGTGTAGTAGATTTGCATGCTATTACTGTAAAACAAGATCCAAAAGAGTTAAGAAATAATATCAGAGAAACAGTAGCAACTTTTGTTGGATGTGGAATAGATCCTCAAAAAAGTATTATTTTTAGTCAGTCGAGTGTTCCAGCACATTCTGAAGCTGCTTGGCTGTTAAGCTGTATAGGTCGAACGGGCTGGTTAAACCGAATGACTCAATTTAAAGAGAAAGCAGGTAAAGATAAAGAGAAAGCAAGTGTGGGATTATATTCATATCCAATATTAATGGCTTCAGATATTTTACTTTATGATACAACTCATGTTCCTGTAGGTGAGGATCAAAAACAACACTTAGAATTATGTAGAGATTTAGCTCAAAAGTTTAATAATGATTATGACGTAGATGATTTTTTAAAGGTTCCAGAGCCATTAATTCAAAAAGAGTTTTCAAGAATAATGAGTTTAAAAGATGGAACAAAAAAAATGAGTAAATCTGAACTTTCTGATTTAAGTCGAATAAATTTAACAGATGATGAAAATTTGATTATAAATAAGATTAAAAAAGCAAAAACTGATCCATTACCACTTCCTTCTAGTATGGAAGAATTAGATTTAAGACCTGAGGCAAAAAATCTTTTAGGCATATATTCAAGTTTGAACAATTTAACAATAGAACAATCAATAAAAGAATTTAGTGGAAAAAATTTTTCAGAGTTTAAAAAAAAACTCTCTCAAGTTTTAGTTGAAAAGATGAAACCAATTTCATATGAAATAAAAAAACTGAAAAGTGAGCGTGAGTATTTGGATAGAATCTTATTAGATGGTCAGAAAAAAGCTAATGATCTTGCATCAAAAAAATTAAAAAAGATGCATGAAATCTTAGGTTTTTTATAAAATTTTTTTAAACAAGTTCCAATTTTGAGATTATTGATTATATAGAATATATGTTCGTTCAAACAGAAATAACGCCAAATCCGAATTCTTTAAAATTCTTACCTGGTAAAACAGTTTCAAACAGTGGTTCTTTTGAAATTACAAAAAAAGATGATGTAAAAAATGAGTTAGTAAGGAATTTAATGTCTGTTAATGGTGTTGAGGGTATATTTCTTAGTAAAGATTTCATTTCAATAAATAAATATGATGAAACATCATGGGATGAGATTAAACATATAGTTATTTCATTGATCAATGATTACTACTCAACTGGAAAAGAATTTGTAATAGATAAGAGCCCTTTCGAAATTGATGAAAATCTAGGAGAAATTGAAAAAAAAATTGTTAAAATATTAGATGAAAAAATTAGACCAGCAGTTGCAAAAGATGGTGGTGATATCAAATTTAAAGAATTTAAAAATGGAGTTGTGATGGTTCAATTACAAGGAAGTTGTTCAGGATGTCCAAGTTCTACAATGACTTTAAAACAAGGTGTTCAAAATCTTTTATGCCATTACTTACCTGAAGTTAAAGAAGTTGTGGCTGTTTAATTATGAAAAAATTTTTTAAAAAAAGAAAAAGCAAAGTTTTAGAAACTATTGAAAATAATAATTTAGGCTCTTTAGCAAGAACTGTTTTTGCGAGCATGTTGGTAATTTTCATATTTTACTCATTACCTTTGTTAATTAATTTTACAAATGATAACATTTTAAATACTAAAGAATTTAGAAATAATTCCAAAAAAGTTTTAGCATACACATTAGATAAAAAAACAAATGACATATTGGACAATAATGAAATATTTGATGAGAGAGACTTATTAGTAGATATTTATAGTTTAAATGAAAAAGAAACTGATGCTGTAAGATTAGATGCTTCTACTATAAAACAGCTTTATGAAGATACTGGTTACAGATTAGACGATGTAAGAAAAAATAAATTAGTAAAACCTGTGGCTTTAGACTCATTTCCACGAGAGATTAAGATGATTGAGAACACAAAAAAAAGGAAAGAGTTATTCTTACAAATTGTGTTACCTTTAGTTCTTCAAGAAAATAATAATATAAAGTTAGATCGAAAAAGGTTATTTAGCATTATAAATAAGAGTAATAATACCGATCTTGAAAAAAAATGGTTAAATAAAAAATACAAACAATACGGTATACCTTCAAAAGATCTTTCTACACTTAAAATCAGAATGGATGAAATTCCAGTATCTTTAGCCTTAGCGCAAGCAGCAAAAGAGACGGGCTGGGGTACTTCAAGATTTGCACAAGAAGGTAATGCACTTTTTGGTCAGTGGACTTGGTCAGGAGAAGGTCTTAAGCCAAAAGAAGCAGATGAAAGTAAAGGACACAAAGTTATGAAGTTTAATATTTTGCAAGCCTCCGTTAGAGCGTATCAAAGAAATTTAAATACACATAAAACTTATAGAGAATTTAGATTAGCTAGAGCGCAAATGAGAGATGAAGGTATAAAATTAGATAGTATCATTCTTTCTCAGTTTTTAGACGAGTATGCTGAGACAGGAAGAGAGTATGTGAAAATTTTGAGAAAAATTATTGAACAAAATAATTTAAAAGATTTTGATGATGCAAAACTTTTACCTTCAAGTCTAGAGCTGGAAAGTATAATTTAGTTATTCATAATTATAAATTGAGCACCAAACCATCTCCATTTTCCTCCATCATTTAAAGAGCAATTTATCCTCCCTCTCCTTGGAAGGAAAGATTCTCTAAATTCGATACTTAAAGTATCATTAGAGAATTTCGTCTTAGATTTTTCCCATTTATTACCCTCATTTGAATAACAAATTATATTTTTAATATTTTTTTGATCATTAAAAAATTCTACTGAAAATCTAGGAGGATTATTCAATTTATCTAATTTTTTTTCTAACGGTATAAGCTTTTTATATTCAAGAGGGTAAGTTTTGATAATTGAAGTAAATCTTTTTATCTCACCATATTTTTCATTAATTGGAAATCTTGGTAGTTGGAACTTTTCTTTATTTACATCTATGACACCTGAATGTTGCCCAAAAGCATAAGTAAAATTTTTAGAAATATATTGTCTCATAAATTCAGAATATTCTCCAAAAGGATAAGAAAATAAATTTGGAACATACCCTATTTCTTTATTAAAAATTAGATTTGCAGTTTCTATATCCTTAATAAAATTTTGATCACTTTCATCTATAAGGTATTCATGTGAATGTGAGTGATGTCCAATAACAGCAAAATTTTCTTTCTCAATTTCTTTAATTTGTTCCCATGTCATGTATCCATTATTACCAACAGGCTCTGTTGAAACAAAAAGAATAAATGGAATTTTATTTTCTTTTAAAAAAGGCCAAGCAACATCATAAAAAGATTGAAATGCATCATCTATAGTTAATAATATTTTTTTTTTCTTTTTTGGAAAATTAAAATTTTTTTGAAAATCTACTGGATGAATAAATTCATAATTTAAATCTTTTATTAATTGAATATGTTTAAGAAAAATTTCCCTTCGAATATTTGTAGAGGGATACTTATTTTCATCAAATCTATGATACATAATTGACAAAACACCCTCATCTTCTGAATATTGTTTGATATTATTAACTTCTGCTTTAGAATTTAATATTAATAAAAATAAAATTATGAACAGTTTAATAATAGATGCTACCAGAGATAAAATAAATTTGACGCTCATTAAAAATGAAAATATTTATAATATTAGTCATGATAATAGTAAAACTAATTATGAAAAATTAAGTATTTTAATTGATGATTTTATCAAGGTTTATGATTTGACTATTGACAAAATTTCAAAATTATATGTGAATCGTGGACCAGGAAGTTTTGCTGGTATAAGAAACTCTTTAGCTGTTGTAAAAGCAATATCCGTAGCAAAAAAAATTGATTATTATTGTTTTAGTTTTCATGATTTTGGTGATTTATATGAAAATAAATATGAAAATATCCCTAATTTATGCAAAAAATTTAATATAAAAAAAAATTTGGTTAAACCGATTTATATAAGTTAAAATTAGTTATGGCACAAACAATTGAAGAAAAATGTTTATCAAAAGGAGTTAAGTTAACTGATCAAAGAAGAATTATTGCTAAAGTAATGTCCGAGTCTTCTGATCATCCAGACGTTGACGAACTTTATAATCGTGTTTCAAAAATTGATTCAAAAATAAGTATTGCGACTGTTTATAGGACCGTAAAATTATTTGAAGAATCTGGAATATTAACAAAACATGAATTTAAAGGTGGAAAAGCAAGATATGAGGAATTAAATGAAGGTCATCACGATCATTTAATTGATGTAAAGTCTGGAGAAATAATTGAATTTGTTGATGAAGAGATAGAAAAACTTCAAAAAAAAGTTGCTGAAAAATATGGGTATACTTTAGTTGATCATAAACTAGAGCTTTATGGTGTTAAAACAAAATCTAAAAAATAAAGATGACACAAAAAATTTTTATTAAGACCTTTGGTTGTCAAATGAATGAGTACGATTCTAATCGTATATATGATGCAGTTAAAAAAATTGGTTATGATAAAACTGAAATATATGAAGAAGCTGACTGTTACCTCTTAAATACATGTCATATTAGAGATAAGGCAAAAGAAAAAGTTTACCATGAAATAGGGAGAGTTAAAAAAAAATTTAAATTTAAACTTAAACCTCTAGTTATAGTAACAGGATGTGTTGCTCAGGCAGAACAAGAAGAAATGATAAAAAGAGAGCCATACATAGATTTAGTTTTAGGTCCCCAGGCTTACCATAAAATAAATGATACAATTTTAAATCATCAAATTAAACAAAATAAAAAAGAAGAAACTGAATTTGATGCAGTAAGTAAATTCGAATATCTAAGTAAAATTAAAAATCGATCATCAAAAATTTCTTCATTTTTAACAATACAAGAGGGCTGTGATAAATTTTGTCATTTTTGTGTGGTCCCTTATACAAGAGGACCTGAATATTCTAGACCTTTTGATCAAATTATGAGCGAAGCAAAAGAATTAGTTGATAATGGTTCAAAAGAAATCATACTTTTGGGGCAGAATGTTAACGCGTATAATTTTAAAGATATTAGATTATCAAAATTAATTTTAGAGCTTGAAAAAATTTCAGAAATTGAGCGTATACGTTATACAACTTCCCATCCAAACGACATGACAGAGGATTTAATAGATGTCTATAAAAAATCAAAAAAATTAATGCCATTAGTTCATTTACCAATTCAAAGCGGTTCAGATAAAGTTTTAAATTTAATGAATAGAAAACATTCTATAAAAACTTATCTAAATATTTTTAATAGGCTAAAAGATATTAATCCAAATATTGAGTTTTCAAGTGATTTCATCATTGCATACCCAGGTGAAAATGAAAATGATTTTGAAGAAACAATAAAACTTATTGACGAAATAAAATTTATAAACTCATTTTCATTTATTTTTAGTCCAAGGCCTGGAACAGTTGCGGCTGAATTACCTTTAATTGATAAAAAAGAGTCTTTAAAAAGACTAGAAATCGTTCAGCAAAAACTATTCGATAATCAAATAAATATGAATAAAAAACTTGAGAATACTGAAATAAGAGTGCTTGTTGAGAATAAAACCGATGATAAATCAAAACTTTTTGGAAGATCTGAACACATGACTTCTGTTTTATTTAGTGGTAGTGATGATTTAATTGGAAAAATTGTGAAAGTTAAAATTAAAAATAGTAATCAAAATACTTTATTTGGTGAGGCTATAGAAGAGTCAAAAAAAAAGGTAGCTTAAAATTTGAACATAAGCATAAAGAAAAATTTAGATACTAATTTAAAGTTTGTATACTCTGACAACAATACACTTAGTGTAATTTTTCAAGATAATGATTTACTTATGGGTGTAGTTGGGGAATTTAATAAAAATCTTAAAGAATTAGAAAGAATCACTCAATCAAGTTTATATTCAAGAGGAAACTCTATTCTTATTAAATCAACACCTAATAAGAATGAAATAGTTAAAGATGCTATAAGATTTTTAGCCAATCAGTTTATTAATAATGGTAATATTGAAAACAAGGACATATTATCATCCATAGATAAGTTTATGATTAATGAAAAAGTAAAAAATCAAAATGTTACAGATATTATTAAAACGCCAAAAAAATCAATTATACCAAGATCAGAAAAACAAAAAAAATATGTTAGGGCATTACGTCAAAGTGATATTGTTATTTCAGCAGGACCCGCGGGAACAGGAAAAACATTTTTGGCTGTAGCAGTTGGTTTAACGATGTTACTTGAAAAAAAGATAGAAAGAATAATTTTATCTAGGCCAGCAGTTGAAGCTGGAGAGAGACTGGGATTTTTACCTGGCGATATGAAAGAGAAAGTCGACCCATACTTAAGACCGTTATATGACTCTTTGTATGATTTATTTCATTTTGAAAAAATCCAAAGAATGATTGAAATAGGAGATATTGAAATTGCTCCATTAGCTTTTATGCGAGGTAGGACGTTAAAAAATTCATTTGCTATTTTAGATGAAGCTCAAAATGCTACAGATACTCAGATTAAGATGTTTCTCACTAGAATTGGTGAAAATTCAAAAATAGTCGTAAATGGAGATCCTTCACAAATAGATTTACCAAATAAAAATATGTCTGGTCTAGATAAATCTAAAAAATTATTATCTCATCTTAATGAAATCTCAGTAATTGATTTTGATCATTCTGATGTAGTGAGACATCCTTTAGTTTCAAAGATTGTTAAAGCTTATAGCAATCATAATGATTAATATTGAAGTAATATCTGAGGAAAAAAAATGGCCAAAAAAGATTAAAAAAGTTGAGTTATTTTTTAGTTCTATTTGCAAGTGTTTTCCAAAAAAATATCAATTTTTGAATAAGAAATTATCACTTACGATATTATTATCTAATAATAAAACAATTAAAAAACTGAATAAAAAATTTAGAAATAAAAATAAATCAACCGATATATTGTCATTTCCATTTGAAAATAAAATCAAAAGAAAAAATAAATCTCATTTAGGCGACATCATTATTAGTTATAATTTTATGGATAAACCTAAAAATCAAAGTTTAAATTTGTTTAAAGACAAAGTTATCAAAACATTTATTCATGGATTTTTACATTTATTGGATTTTGATCACATTAAATTAAAAGACTATAAGAAAATGTTTAAGGAAGAACAAAATATTTATCGGTCAGTAATAAAAAAAAATAAAATAATTTGAAAAATAAAATATATTTAGACTTCCTGTTTTTAACAATTCTTGGTGGTCTTACTTCTTTAAGTTTACCACCTTACAATTATTTATTTATAAATTTTATTACCATAGGTTTATTTTTTATTTTTATTTTTCAAAAAAAACATTCAACTAAAAAAAAATATTCTTTTTCATATGGCTGGTTTTTCGGTTTTGGATACTTTTTAACTAATTTATATTGGATTTCAATATCACTTACATTTGATAAAAACTTTAGTTTTCTTATTCCTTTTACTTTAATTTTTATTCCATTATTTCTGGGAATTTTTTATGGTATCGCGACTTATTTTTTTTTCATAATTAAAGTCAAAAATCCTTTAAGTAATTTATTTTTATTTTCTCTTTTGTTTGGTTTATGTGAGTTTTTAAGAGGTAATATTTTCACCGGATTTCCCTGGAATTTAATTGCATTTAGTTTTTCAGAAAATGTTGAAATATTGCAAATATTGTCATTTATTGGAACATATGGTTTTAACATTTTGTGTATATCCTTTTTTGCAAGCCCAACAATCTTTATTCTGAGAGAAAATAAGAAAGAGATTTTTTTATGTGTGTTTTTTTTGCTATCACCAATTATTCTTTATTTAGTTGGTTCGTCTAATATAAAATCATTTCAATCATTAGACATAATTAACAATGATTATGTAATTAGAACTGTAGGTTCAAAAATAGAACTAGAAAGATTTTATGGAAATACTGATACAGTAAAAGTAATTGATGAATTAATTGAAATAAGTCAGCCTGATCAAGAAACTAAAACAATTTTTTTATGGCCAGAGGGAATAATACCAAATGTAAATCAGGCAGAAATAAAAAATTATGAATTTTTGTTTGATAAAAAGTTTAACCAAAATCATTTATTAGTAATTGGAATTAATCAATTTGAAAGAGATGATAACAAAATTTTTTTTTACAATACTTTGTCTGTATATGACCACAAATTAAATTTAATAAGTGATTACAAAAAAGTTAAATTAGTCCCTTTTGGCGAGTTTTTGCCTTTTGAGAGTATTTTGAGAAAAATTGGATTAAAATCTTTAACAAATAATTATCAATCTTTTACAAGCGGAAAAAATAGAAAAACATTATTTATAAATAAAGAGAAATTTAATCTAAAAATATTGCCGTTAATTTGTTATGAAATAATTTATACAGGAAATATTTATAAGACCTCAAATTTTGATTTTATCATAAATATTTCAGAGGATGGATGGTTTGGTAATTCTATTGGACCTCACCAGCACTTTTCTCACAGTGTTTTCAGAGCAATAGAAAGTGGAAAATATATATTGAGATCTGCTAACAACGGAATTTCAGCTATAATTAATCCTACAGGAAAAGTTGAAAGTAAAATTGAATTAGGTCAATCTGGTTATATTGATTTTAAAAATAAAAGAGTTTTTAGAGAAACAGTATTTTCTAAATATGGGAATAAAATGTTTTTAACGATAATTTTGTTATATATTTTTTTGATATTTTCATTTAATAGGATCACTTAATGAGTAATTTGAAAAATTATCTTTTTACAAGCGAATCAGTTTCTGAAGGGCACCCAGATAAAGTTTCAGATCGTATTTCAGATATGGTGGTTGATACATATTTATCCAATGATCCTTTTTCAAGGGTAGCTTGCGAAACGTTAACAACTACCAACAAAGTTGTTCTTGCTGGTGAAGTAAGAGGTCCGGAAATTAAAAAAGATGACCTAGTTCAAAAAGTAAGAGATTGTATAAAGGATATTGGTTACGATCAGGAAGGTTTTACTTGGAAAGAAGCTACAAAAATAGAAAGTCACTTACATTCCCAATCTACTGATATTGCAATGGGAGTTGACTCATCAGGTAATAAAGATGAGGGCGCAGGTGATCAAGGGATTATGTTTGGATATGCGTGTAATGAGACAGATGAATTAATGCCAGCTCCAATTTACTATTCTCACAAGATTTTGAGGTTAATGGCTCAGGATAGAAAATCTGGAAAGTTAAAAAATATTGAACCAGATTCTAAAAGCCAAGTTACATTTGAATATGAAAATGGAAAACCAAAAAGGGTAAAATCTGTTGTGATATCCTCACAGCATTCATCCGACGTCGATCAAGCAAAAGTTAGAGAACTGCTTAGACCATATATGTTTAATGCAATCCCAAAAAATTTTTTAGAAGATTTTAATGATAATGAGTTCTATGTAAATCCAACAGGAAATTTTGTCATTGGTGGACCTGATGGAGATTGTGGATTAACTGGAAGAAAAATTATTGTTGATACATATGGTGGCGCAGCTCCCCATGGAGGAGGAGCATTTTCTGGAAAAGATCCAACTAAAGTTGATAGGTCAGCTGCTTATGCATCAAGATATATTGCTAAAAATATTGTTGCATCAAAAATTGCTGACAAGTGTTTAATACAATTGGCTTATGCAATTGGGGTATCAAAACCACTTTCGATTTATGTAAATTTGTTTGATGATGACCATGAAAAAAATAAGTTTATTGAAGAAAAGATCAAAGATAATTTTGATTTAAGTCCCAGAGGAATTAGAGAAATGTTAAGATTAAATAAACCAATTTATGAAAAAACAGCCGCTTATGGTCATTTTGGTAGAACACCAGAAAAAGATGGATCATTTTCCTGGGAAAATACTGATAAAATTAAGGTTTTTCTAAAATAGTTTTTATTGAATTAAAAAAAAACTCTAATATATTCCAATTACATTGTTGAATTTACAAAATGGGCTTTGGCCCATTTTTTTTTGGAATAAACAAAAAAATGTTAAATAAAAGAGCTGATAAATTAGAATTGTTAAGAATTGCTGAGG
>MDTE01047330.1_pt1 | contig 10613 bp, 11 predicted proteins | sample 811231 | NCBI WGS metagenome assembly MDTE01 (sample SAMN05326651, study PRJNA326480) | marine metagenome | isolation source: seawater | place: Indian Ocean: Red Sea | collected 2010 | reverse complement strand
GTTATTTAAAATCTATTGAACTTAAATTGGGGAATATTTTTTTCTCTCTGGGATTGTGGTCTAGCTTGGTATGATTCTGCGTTTGGGTCGCAGAGGTCGAGTGTTCAAATCACTCCAATCCCATACTAAATTTTAATAGATGTGAATTATAGTTCAAATGCCGGACAATGAAGATGAGTTAGAGTGATGACTTTAGAATGAAGGAAATTATTGGCTCTGAGTCTTGGCATAACTTTTTATGAAATCTATATATCAAAAAATAGTTGGGTTTTCAAAGACGTGAAATACTTCTAATATTTGGTATTTTATTTCTACTAATTGGTTTGATTGGGGCTGGATTACCACCAATTTATGCAGTTATAATTTCTATTGTTATTTATGCTGGAATTAAGATTATTGTTGGGCGTCGTAAAAAATTGATTGCAGAGGCAGTTGGAGAAGGAATTTGCGCTAAATGTGGGGAAAAAATAGTTAACAAGAAATGTCCTAATTGTGATGCAAATTCTGGATGAATTATGCGTTTTGTTTATAGCATCCGTGACTAACTTTCACCTGTTATGCCTCAAACATGTCGGACTTTAACAAAAAGATCAACTTTTTCTCAATCAGAAATTATTATTCTCAATATTTGCACAATAGATAGCATATGTTCATAAAAATTTCGATAATAGTGTTATTTGGTGTGATGCTGATTAGTGGAACTATAGCACCAACAATGGTTTTTGCCCAATATAATGAAGGTGGTATTGGTGGTTTGACTCCACAATATGTTCCAGAATCTGATTGTGTTTTTCCAGATGAAAAAATAACTTACACATTAGATAAGGATACTTATGTTATTGGTGAAACAATGACAATTACAGGTCAGGTGATTGCAGAACCATCTACAAACCAAGCAGATCCTCGAGCTAATGTTTTCACATCATTTGTGAAAGCTAAATCTGTGTTTGTTACTCCATTTACAGATGGTACTTCACAACAAGAATGGTATAATCTTGATGAAGAAGAGGAAAATGCATCAATTATGAGTAGAAATGCGTCACTATCCACACTTGATACAAAAGTCATCATTGATGAATGTGGATACTTTGAAACTAAAATTAAACTTCAGCCAATTGTATTCAAAAACGGTGTTTATCTTTTACAATTAATATATTCTGATACAGTTATTCAGCAAGACGTATTGGTATTTGATAGTTCATTACAGAAAGGATGCTTTACTACTACAGAGACGTGGGCAAACAATAGTGCTACAAAAATGGAAGAACATCCTGCTGCATGTACTGACAAAGAATCATTTCCATTGCCTGAAGTTGTTTTAGAATTGGAAAAGGAAGAATATTTGCCTGGTGAAAAAGTAAAGATTTCAGGTCAAATAAAAAATGCATTTTTTTATGATGATGTAGAATTAACATTGAATTCTGTTATAGATTCTACAGAATCTGAAATAAAGAGTAAATTGTTTAAACTAACTGGAAAGGAACCAACATTCTTCATGAGTTATAATATTCCAAGCGGTGCTGATGGTATTGGAAAATACTCAGTGTCTGTTAGCAGTCATTTGGATCCTCAAGTAGGTTATTTTACTGTAAATGATGAATCAATCGTAACTGATTATGCTAGTGAAAAATCTTCGGCATCTTCTGATAAAAAAATAAAGAAAATTATTGAAAAACATAATAGAATCAGTGTTTCAAAGGTACCTATATCCTTAGGTGAGAAATCTTCTGGTGAACTAACTCTACTTCCAAGAGTAATTCAGGGTTCACTATTTACTGTGGCACGTGGTGCAGAATCTACAATAAATCTACAAGTTTCAAGTTCAACTGGTCAGTGTGTGATAGGACAAGATTATGCATGTGCTGTCAATGATTCAACAAGAAAACCAGGTTCAATATATGAACTTGTTCAGATTGATGGTAAGAATTACAAAGTTAGATACAGTGGTCCAGATGTTAGATTAGAGAAATTTACTATTCTTCCTGAAATAACCAAAACTGAGATAGATATGAAAAACTGGGATGTCACTATATTGAAGGATGACGAACCTACTAGATTCTATTATAAGATATCTTATGTCTCGTTTGAGTAAAACAAAATAACAGAAATTATTTCCCAAGATCATGAAAGTTAATGTTTTGATGTTCAATCAGGATGATCCAAAAAAATGTACTGCTGCTAAACTAGTACGATTTGGTCTAGCAAAAAAAATAACAAGACCACTAACTACTACTATTTTACTACATCCATTTTCTAAAAAAATCCTCTTGAACAGTGATAAAACTTTAGCACATTCAATTACTGGTGTTGATTGCTCTTGGAATTATGCAGATAACATATTTGAAAAAAGCTTTTCTGGCATATCCAGAAAATTACCTCCACTTTTAGCTGGAAATCCAGTGAATTATTCAAAACTTCATAAATTAACTACAGTTGAAGCAATAGCATCAGCAGCATTTTTACTCGGTCATGAATCATTATCTCATCAATTAATGGAGAAGTTCAACTGGGGGCATACTTTTTTTGAATTGAATGAAAATTTATTAAAAGATTATCAGAATGCTTCATCGGAAGCAGAGATAAGCACCATAATCCATGAATATGGTTATCAAGTTTAATCAATTTGTTGATCTTTCAATATAATCAACATACTATAGGGTTTTATTCTAGCTGATTTCAGACGGGACGTACATGAAACCAGAAAAACCAGATCCAGGACTAATTCGCACTCTTTCGTTAAAAGATTCTGTAATGATAGGAATTGCATCAATGATTGGTGGGGCTATCTTTGTTCTTGTTGGCCCAGGTATGGCTGAAGCTGGACCTGCATTAATGATTGCATTTTTGATTAACGGTGTTGTCACATTATTCACTGCGTTAACATATGCTGAGCTAGGATCAGCATTTCCCGCCACTGGTGGTGGTTATAAATGGGTAAAACAAGGACTTCCTAGACCAAATTCGTATCTTAGTGGATGGATGGCATGGTTTGGTCATACTATAGCGGGAAGTCTTTACGCTGTTGCATTTGGTTCCTTTTTTGCTCATTTATTAAAAACTGGAGGATTTATTTCAGATGACACTGTATTTCCAGTTGACAAACTTTTTGCTGCAATTGCAATTATAATTTTTGTACTTGTTAATATAAGAGGCTCATCAGATACAGGCAAAGTAGGAAATGCAATTACATTTACTCAGTTAGCTGTAATTGGAGTTTTAATTGGCGCCGCTGTAATTGCAATGGCATTTGCAAATCCAAATTGGTCTGATAACTATTCTGATTTCATACCTGCAGGTGTAACTGGAATTGCCTTAGCAATGGGTCTTACATTTATTGCATTTGAAGGATATGAGATTATCTCACAAGCAGGAGATGAAATTAAAAATCCAAAGAGAAACATTCCACGTGCAATTCTTATATCATTAGGTATAGTTGTTGGAACGTATATTTTATTTACATTTGTCTTCATAGGTGGTTTGAATCAAGATGTTATTGGTATGCCATCTTGGGAATTTATTGGAGGATTCGGTGAATTTGGTATTATAGAATCAGCAGAATATTTTCTACCATTTGGTGCACTAATAGTCTTATTTGGGGGTCTAGTTTCTACACTTTCTGCACTGAATGCTACAACATTTGCAGCCAGTAGAGTTTCGTTTGCAATGGGAACTCAGTATAATCTACCTCACTTCTTTAGTAAAATACATCCAAAATTCCATACACCATTTGTTGCAATAATAATTTCTGGTGCTATAATGATGTTTCTTGCACTTAGTATGGATCTTACATCTATTGCATTTGCAGCAAGTGTAATGTTCCTATTTTTGTTTACTCAAGTTAATCTTGCATCAATCACTATCAGGCGTCTATATTCAAAGACTGTTGAATATGGATTCAAGACGCCATTATTTCCATTAATTCCAATAGTTGGAATTGTTACAGCCATGGGACTTTCTATATATCTATTATTTTCACACCCAGAAAGTTGGTTAATTGCAATTATATGGATAGTAATTGGTTTTTTTATCTATAAATTTTATACATCAAAAAAGGAAATAGATCACAACGCACCTCTAGTTTTTTCACAAGGTCCATCTCTAAGAAAGAAATATAGAATTTTAATTGTATTCGATAGAAAAACATCTTTAAATTTTTACAAAATTGCTAATGCAATAGCAAAGTACAAGGATGGCGAAATCACAATTTTACATATAATAAACATACCACGTCAAACACCACTTTCACTTACACATGGATTTGGTGAACAGGGATTAAACGAAATTGAAGATTTTAAAAAATCAATTCATGGGTCAATTCGTAATCGATACTTACTTAGGTTAGCCCATGATCCTACTGAAGCAATTCTTTCAACTAGTGAGGAACAGGATATTAACACAATGTTAGTTGATTTTTCATTTTTACGAAATAATAAGAAACTATTTTCATTAACAACATGTGATATAATTGGAATTCGGGCAAGAAAAAATTTTGATGATGATCTGAAAAAAATAATTGTTTCATACGACAAAGGAAGACATAGTAATCTTGGTCTAGAAGTTGCAACCGCTATATCTAATGAAAATGCTAGTGAGATCAGAGTTGTAAGGGGTGTTGTAGAAGACCCTGAAGAAGAGTTGGAGATTATTGGTAAAATTAATGAAAAAATGTTTGATCTAAACCTTTCAAAGGTGTCTTTTGAAAAAGTATATTCAGATTCTAAAATAATTTCTGAACTTTTAAAGAATTTCAAAAAAGACAAGTCTGCAATTTTAGTCATTGGTGCTGGAAATCAATCAGAAACTGCATTTAGTCCAAAAACACTCGAGTTGTTGGATAAATCAAGTAAATCTGTGATTGTTGTTAGGAATCATAGATTTTCAGAACTACATACTAGGTCATTTTGGAATGCACTATCACCATATCTTAGAGAGAATAAGTATATCTACCGCATGTATATTGAATTGATGGAAATATTCTATTTTACAAGAAATAAATCTAGGCGTGGAAAATATGATGAGAGATACTTTGAATCTAAGCTAGATAGATAAATTCAAATAATTTCAAAAGATTTTACTGGTACTAGTGTGAGCTAGTGTACGAATGCTGCTACGGCAGAGGAAACTCCTCTCTCCATGTAGAATTTGTGACCTGGTGATAGGTAGTCAGAGATGGCTGGCAACAGAGCAGAAATAAATCCTAGTTGGAGTGTACTATGATGACACAATCTGAGGTTTCCAATAATGGAATGAAAAATCTGTCCCACAAGGAGCAAGGCCAAACAGAACTATAGGATTCTACACCTGGTTCAGGTAGGCTGCAAAGCGAAATATCGTATAGAACAGAAAGAGGGTTACGGCTAGCACACACTATTCTGGTTTCCAGCCTTTTGGCATGGAACCTCTATTACTGGTTGTCTCGTCATCTTTTTTCTCTTCAACTTGTGGTTGATCATAAACATTTCTTGTTTGTTCATAAGTTTCATCGTCAAGATATGATTCACCTCTGTTGGTTTTGTATCCACCAGCACCAGTACTTGTTGAAGCTGCTCTAAGTCTTCCTGGATCAATACCTGATTGACCTTGTCCTTCATCTTTCTTTCTTTTCCTTTCACTAATAATAAAAACTGCAACACCGACTACTCCAGCCATACCAGCCATACCATAGATAATCATAACCGGAAATTCTCCCGTTGATGTTGTTGCAAATCCTTCTGGTGGTGTTGGGCTTACACCAAACACTTCACTGTTTTCTAAAACATCTACTGATGCAAATCCACCAATGTGTATGTTTGCTGAATCTGCAGATTCAATAGCACGTATTGTGTAAGTTTTATCAGATACAAATGTTGCTTCGTGTACTTTTTCTATTTGAATTCCTTCTCTAAGACTGCTTTCACCCATTGTATATGATGACCAAACTCTACCTGCAAGTTCATCTGACAATCCATATGTTCCTGCATCAACATTGATTCCTGTTGGATCAAACAGAAAGTGCCAGTTTCCAAGTGGCTGTGCCTTAATTCCACTTGCATCAATTAAAGGATAATTTAGTATTGCTTCAGCGTCAGATCCCTGAATAGCTGAATATAGTGATGGTGCAGCCTGGGAAATATATGATATAGGTAGATTAATTTCGTTATCAATTCCTTTTACATTAATATCAACAGGTCCATTTACTACAAACCCTCTCCAATCCATATCAATTAGTGCTGGACTAGTTCCTGAAAACTCTCTAATTATGTGACCTTGTAAATCAAGAGTCAGTACAATTTTGTAATCAATTGATGTATTTAATCCACGACCAGTTAATTGTGCATCATAGTCCAGATTTACATTAGTTACAACAGCGTCACTATTAGCAGTATTTTTTAGATAATAATTAATTCTGTCTCTAATTTCATCAGATGTAGTTGAAAACACTTTTGTTGCTTTCATACCTCTAAGCTCATCTGCAAGTTTACCACCTTCTTCATATTCTAGAAATACAGTTCTTTGGAATTTTACAGTGGCAGTGGCATTTTGCTCTTCTGGAAGCATTCTGAATTCCATTTGAGCACCAAATGCAGGAACAATAGTAAATGTTAACATAATAATTGCCAAAAATGATGTTAATAGGATTACACGAGACACATCAAATTTTTCTATATAGACTATATTAATTATTTGAATTTAGGCATTATTTGAAAAAGTAATATTGAGTGTTGTTTTTGCAAAATTGGTTTAGTGATTATTGTGATTACAGTTTTAGCAGGTGGAACGGGTTCGGTAAAATTAGTTCGAGGATTGGCATCGCAAAGAAATGATATTACAGTGATAAGTAATGTAGGAGATAATTATTGGCTGTATGGTATGTATGTATGTCCAGATATAGATACTATCATTTACGGCTTGGCGGGAATATTAGACGAGTCACGTGGATGGGGGATAAAGAAAGATACAAACAACTTCTTAAGACAAATGGAAGTTTTTGGAGAAGATACCTGGTTCAGAGTTGGTGATAGAGATGCAGCTACTCATTTGATTAGAACAAATATGTTAAAAAACGGAAAAAATCTTTCTGATATAACACAGTGGATGTGTGAAAAATTTGCTGTCGAGTCTAAAGTTGTACCAATTACTGACAATTCTGTAGAAACAAGAATAACTTCAAACAACGAAGATCTTCATCTTCAAGAATTTTGGGTGAAGCATCGTGGTAAAGGACCAATAGAAGGAATTCAATATGTTGGCGCAGATAAATCACGTCCAAATCCTACTGCCATTAATGCAATTCAAGATTCTGAACTTGTAATAATTGCTCCTGGAAACCCACTTACAAGTATTGGTCCCATGCTTGGAATTAAAGGTGTAAGAAAAGAATTATCAAAAAACAGAAAAAAAGTTGTTGCTGTAAGCCCAATTATTGGTAACAAATCATTTAGTGGACCTGCTGCACAATATATGGAAGCTGCTGGAATACAAGTTTCAGTTTTTGGCATAGCACAAATGTATGCAGATGTATGTTCAAAATTAGTTATAGATACGAAAGATAATTCCCAAACAAAAAAAATTGAGGGCATGGATATGAAAGTCTATGACACAAAAATCAAAATGAATAACAAAGCTTCAGAAGAAGCATTAGCATCATTCATTCTAAAACAAGTTAACTGATAGTTTGAAAACCTCTGCCATAATTCCAGTTAAATCATTCTCTAAAGCAAAAACTAGGCTTGCGCTTTCACAAGAAAATACTCAGACATTCTGTAGTATTATGTTGGAAGAAGTTTTACAAACTGTTTCTGATTCTAATCATATAGAAAAAATCATTCTTGTATCAAAGGACGAACAGGTCTTCAATATAGGAAAAAAATTTGATTGTATTCAGATTTTTGATGAAAAAGAATCTGGTGTCAATAATGCCGTAAATCTTGCTGATACTTGGTTAAACGAAAATGGTTTTTTACAATCCGTGGTATTTCCACAGGATATTCCATTTATGATGCCAGAAGATATTGATTCTCTTTTCAATTTTCATAGATTTCAGAATTCAGTAATTGTTGTACCATCTAGACATTTTGATGGTACAAATGCACTATTTAGAACACCAAATGAAATAATGAAAACACGATATGATGAGGGTAGTTACAAGTTCCAATTTGAGGCTGCACGTCTAAAAACAAATCATTACTTTTTGGCATTGATTCAGAGAATCATGCTTGATATTGATAATATTAGCGATGTTGGATTTGTTATACAAAAAAATGTCAAGCCAGCAATTTGTCAGAAATTACAAGTGATTTTTGATATTAATGATGATTTTTAGGGCTAGTTTGTAATTTCACTCTCATTTTTTGAATTGATATAATTCATTATTACTACCGCGATTGAAATTATCCCAGTCAAGACCAAAATTATTTCAAGCATGTTGATCATTGGATGCAATATTGCATTTTGAACACTAAGATCATTAATTTGTGATATTGCAAAAACGTATGAAAAAATAAAATAATTTGTTGCCCAATGAATCATTATAGCAGATATTAGGCCATATCTATAGTAAACCCAACCAATTATTATTCCACTAGCTGAAGCTTGGACAAATTTACCATTACTCCATGGTTCGCCTGAAATTATATGTGCAATGCCAAAAAATATTCCAACAACTGTAATTATTAGAATTACTTTTTTCTGATCTGGAATATCCAAATTCTGATGAGGATGCCATAATGCTCTAAAAAAAGATCTAATTGAAGTTCTGTATGAATAGATCATAAATAACGGCAATCCTATTAGAATCACTCTAAAACCAATCTCTTCAGTGATAGGGGAAAGAGTCATGGATAGAAATAAAACTAAATCATTTACTGATTCTGGAGGTTGTGTAGTAATACCAAAACTTTCTTGAATAAAATTAATTACACCTGAAATTACAACAATAATTGAAAACCACTTAATTATAGTAATAAGATAATTAGTATCAGAAAAATTTTGCTCTCTAATTAATAATCCGCTGATAGTGGATAAAAAATTTTTTTTTGGTCCTATTATTGCAATAACAAATAAGATCACAAATAAACACCATACTATAACAAATGCATCACCTATTTGGTATTCAAATGGAATTCCCATATTGATTCCAGCTATGAAGATGTCAAATTTTTCTAAAGGAAAACCAAAATCAATCTCATTACCAATATCAGAATTAAAAACTACATATGCACCAATTGGAAATGAAACAATCATCAAACCAAACACTAGAGAAATTAATGCAGAGTAAGGTATACCAATTGTCTGAATAATTTTTGATATGTATGACACGTCTCTTCTAATGAAGTTCAATGGTATCTTCAGCAAATCCAAGATTAACTAGGGTATCTTTTATTGTATCCCGATGATCACCTTGGAGGAAAATATAACCTTCTTTTGTAGTTCCACCACAAGCATATTTGCTCTTTAATTCCTTTGCAACACTTTCTAAATTGTTAATTTTTGGATCTAATCCTTCTATCATGGTGCCTTTTTTTTTAAAGCGTCTAGTTTCCAATCTTATGACTATGTGATTACTATCTTTATCTAAATCACCACACGCACATAAATCATCAGGAAGCCCACAAGTGTTACAAATTACCGCCATTACTTCGAAATCCTATGTAGATACATACTATTAAGCCTTAGTTAGAATTATAATAATTTCTCATAACTAAATTTTTTTATGCATATAATATACGAGTATTATGAAAAGTGATCTTACAAAAAAAGCTGTGGATATGCTTCTAAGTGGTGCCACACTTCTCAGTGAACCATGTCCATATTGTAAAGGCGTTCGTGTTATGAAAGATGGGAACGCATTATGTGTTAATTGTGGCTCTGAACCAACGCAGACGAAGATAGAATCTAGATCTTCAGCCCCAACCTCAGCAAATCTTCAAAAATTAGAAAGAAAACTATCTGAACTCACAGATGAACTTGCAAATGAGACATCAAATGAAAAACAACAAACTATTCTAAAATCAATTAATTCATTAATAGAAATAATACAAAAACTGAAAAAATAAGACAAAAGTTTTTATTCTATTTTTCTTGAGCCAATTTAAATGGCAGATAAAAAGAGTAATGCATCTTTACCTGCTTCAAGTGCTGGTCTTTTAAGATTCTTTGAGGATGAGACTAAAGGAGTTAAGGTTTCACCTAAAATTGTTATTGTTATTCCAATTAGTATAATTGCAGTATCCTGGTTTCTTGATTTAGCTTTTATACCATGATACTAAATGTCAGAACAAGACGATGTTAGTAAAATTCAGAAGAGGTATTCATTAACTCTACTTAATCCATCATCTCATTACATTTCATTAGTAATTTCAGTTATTGTTGCAGGAATTATGGCAGCATTTGTGTCATTTACATATCTGAATATGACTGATGTTATTTTTCCTGTTCTTAGTGTTGTTGGTGTACTTGTAGGAACACAGTTTTTAGACATTTTATTTGCTAGGCATAGAGAATACTCAAAATCATTACATGTTTCACTATTTGGCAACGGATTGTTTTTTGTAAGTACATTGATAGGATTTGGTGCCATGATGTTATTTGCCAAAGATAATCTTGACTTATTTTATGTTACAATAGGTATGTTT
>MDTE01033513.1_pt1 | contig 10613 bp, 15 predicted proteins | sample 811231 | NCBI WGS metagenome assembly MDTE01 (sample SAMN05326651, study PRJNA326480) | marine metagenome | isolation source: seawater | place: Indian Ocean: Red Sea | collected 2010 | reverse complement strand
TAACTACTGGTACTTGGAACGGAAGTGTTATTGCAAGTGCATATTTAGACGCAGATACTGCACACTTATCTGGAACACAAACATTTAGTGGAGTTAAAACTTTTAGTAGTGATGTCAAACTTACTGCTACCACTAAACTTTACTTAGACGGTGGTGGTAATAGCTACATACAAGAAGAATCAGCAGACAATCTTATCTTTAGAGCAGCTGGTGGTAATTACTTAAGAGTTACTGGTAGTAATATTGTATTAAATGACCCTGGAGCAAGTTATGATGTAAGAATTGAAGGAGATACAGATAGTAATTTATTTTTTGCAGACGGTAGTGCAGATAAGATTGGGATTGGAACGAACGCTCCCTACGAAAAGCTATATGTTCAATGTGTAGACGCAACAAGTCCAGGTATTGTATCTAATCCGTCGGCAACTAATGGAGCTATAGCTTATGCTATTGGTTATGGAGATGCTAATAGAGATTATTTAAATACTTGGGGTATGGCATATTCATCTGGAGCAAATGTATTTGGATATGGAGTAAAACCAAAAACAGATGCAGATGAACAATTTATTAATAGTGCTGACAATTCAAACTTCACAAGAGGAGCATTATACTTTGACAATGAATTAAAGTTCTTTAATGCTGGAGCAACTACTGGTACTATTGATACAGCTATAACAATGACTGAAAGATTTAGAGTTGATAGCTCTGGTAATATAAAGATGACTGGAACTATAGATTCTTTTAGTTCAAATTTAACATTAAGAAGAGCTGCAAGTGATAATGATAGAATCGTTATAGAAGCAGACCAACATAGTTTTTTTGTAAATGGAACTAAAAGATTTGAGGTTAAAGGCGACGGTACAGTACAAGTTAATGGAACTCTAAATGCTACTGCAGATGTGGTTGCTTACTTCTCATCAGACAAAAGATTAAAAGATAATTTGAAACCTATTGAAAACTCTTTAGATAAAGTTTCTAAACTGTCTGGTTATGAATTTGACTGGAACGATAAACAAAAAACATATAAAGGACACGATATAGGTGTGGTAGCACAAGAAGTAGAAGAAGTATTACCAGAGCTTGTTGCTACAAGAGAAGACGGATATAAAGCAGTTAAATATGAAAAGATAGTTGCTTTATTAATTGAATCTATCAAAGAACTTAAAGCAGAAATAGAGGAACTCAAGAAATGACTTTACAAGCATCTGGAGAGATAAAGTTTAGTGAGATAAATACTGAATTTGGTAGAACTTCTACTACTGCTAATACTTCATTAGAAGACTTATCTGACGGAACAGTAGCAACTATCAATACTGCTAATGATAGTGCAGATAGACCAGACGGCTCTGCTCCACACGCTATTAGTGAGTTCTATAGTTATGACCACGACTTAGCAAGTACATCTTGGAGTAGTCCACCAGCAGACTTTACAATGGGTGGTGGAAATGGAGCTACTGTTTTTTCTGCGTTAAAAACTATTACTTTAACTGGTGGTAGTGGAAATACAACTATAAGCAGAACAACTACTGGTAGTCCAGTAATAACATTTCAGGGAGCTTTTTCAACTAGTGGAGACCCAGGAACAAGTGCAAATTTTTTTAACTTGCCAGAAACTATAGCACATACATCTGGAGTTTTATATTGTAGATTTAAATGTATACATCAACCAAATAAAGACGGTACTGGTACTGTTACATTGACTTTTACAAACAATAGTGTGACTAACAATGATTGTGATATAACAATAAACTTTTCATCTGGTGGTGGAGGAGGATTACAACCATAATGATTGCTTATTTAATGAGATTAATTAACAAAATAAAAGGGAAATAAAATGGAAATCGGAAAAGACAGCAAATTTACACTAAGCATAGAAACTGCAGTAAGCATTGCAGTAACTATTGCTATGGTGGTTGGTCTATGGTATTCCTTGCAGTCTGATATAGAAGAAGCAAAGCGATTACCAGAGCCAGAAGTATCACGAATGGAGTATGATTTAAAAGACCAAATGATTCGTGATTCTATTATGAATACTGAAGAAAAAGTAGAAAAACTTGAAGAGAAAGTAGACTCTGTTAAAGAAGATACTAAAATGATTAATGAAACTCTTCTTAATATGAATAAAGATTAATGAGGTATAGAGATGAATTATTACTATGGTATGGCATGGTTGCTTGGATTATTTTTATGGCAATCGCCCTTATACTCACAGTCAGTTAATTTAGATAGCTTTCAACAGATACAAGCACTTAATATTCAAAATTGTGCAGTAGTGCAAGTAAACGCTTCTTGGAACTATAAAAATAGAGTAAAGATTGAAAAATTATCAAAACTTTGTTATGTTGGAGAAATAGACTTATCTAATAAACAAATTGGAGCAGTCATTCAAAAAGAATGGAATATAAGAATCGTACCCACCATTATTATTTTTGAAAATGGAAAAGAGATTAAAAGATATGAGCCAGGCGTTAGCATGAGATTTGATGAACAAGAAGTGTTTGAAAAAATTAAAAAGGAAATTAAATAATGCGTAAAAAAGCTAAATCAAGAGTGAATGAAGCTGGAAACTATACAAAGCCAGCTATGCGTAAAAGGCTTTTTAATAAAATATTAGCTAGCAGTAAAGGCGGTAGACCTGGACAATGGTCTGCTCGTAAAGCACAAATGTTAGCAAAGCAGTATAAAGCTAAAGGCGGCGGATACAGATAATGGCACTCAAAAAATCTCAAAAAAGTTTAAAAAGGTGGACCAAGCAAAAATGGAGAACAAAGTCTGGTAAACCTTCGTCTAAAACTGGAGAAAGATACTTACCTTCAAGAGTTATAAAATCTATGTCAGCATCAGAGTATGCCTATGAAACTAGAAAGAAGAGAAAAGCTACTAAAAAAGGTAAGCAATCTGCAAAATATTCTAAATCAACACTTAAAAAAATGAGAAGATATTATTAACTTCTATAAAAAAAAGGAGAAACAATGTTAGAAGAAGCACAAAATAAACTAAAAGAACTTGTTGAAGAGTTTAATAAGACTAATCAAATGATTGTTGATGCGCAAGCAAGACAAGCAGATTTAAGATTAGCTATTGCTGAACAACAAGGATTTGTTAAAGGCTTAGAAGCTGATGACAAAAAAACTAAAAAGGATAAGTAATGCCATATCACAAAGGTAAGAAAAAGAAAAAGAAAGTAATGAAAAGAGGGAAAAAGAAATGAAAGTAAAAGCTCCTAAAGGTTATCATTTTATGAAAAAAGGTAACAAAGTATCTTTAATGAAGAATCCCAAAGGTGGTTATAAACCGCATAAAGGAGCTTCTCTCTTTACTTCTTTCCCAGTTCAAAAAAAACACAATGGATAAAGAAACTAAGAAGATTATAGATAAAGTTATCTACAATGAAGGTGGTTACAATAATGACCATGAAGACTTGGGGGGAGAAACAAAATATGGAATATCAAAAAGGTGGTATCCACATTTGCATATTCCAAGCCTAAGTTTAGAAGAAGCTATAAAAATTTACCATGATGATTATTATAAGCCAGCAAAGGTAGATAAACTTCCATACAAACTTAGATACCCTTTCTTTGATTGTGTTATAAATACGGGTCAATCAAGAGCTGTAAAAATACTGCAAGAAGCTATTAATGTTGGAAGTGTAATACCTATTAAGGTAGACGGAAAAATCGGACCAAACACTATAAAGCATGCACAAGGCATTTCAGCAAAAAGATTTAGCGCGTATAGAATAAAATTTTATTGTAAATTAGTTGATGCAAAACCAGAGCAAAAAAAGTTTTATTATGGCTGGTTTAAAAGAACTTTAGAGACAATACATGGCTAACTACATAACACAAAGAGATTTATATGATGTTTACCCGAACATTGGTGAATACGATTCCAAAAGCGTAGTTTACGGGTGGGTGGTAGACTCTGGTAGCAGATATAAAGCAGAAAACTCTGGATTGGTTACTGTTTTATTTGCAGACGGTCAGAACTTAGGGAATGCGCAATCAGCTAAAACTGATGTAGACGCAAATGGGGAATGGTACTATGACGCTACAAATGATGTAGTGTATTATTATAATAGTTCTACGAATCCGCAAAACATTCTTATGGAAGCTGGAGAAGACAATAATACCTTCAAGACAAGAATGATTTCTAATGCTACCGCATATTTCAATTCAAAAGTAGACAGCACTTTGCCAAAAGAAATGTTTCTACTAGCAGACGGCACTTATGACTACTTTATCAAAAGAACAGTAGCTTTATTTGCTTGTGGATTCATGATTAAAGCTTACGAGCCAGATAGTGACATTGCTGAAGCTTTGTTAGAAGAAGCTGAAACAAATGTTGCTGATTTAAATAACGGAACTGTCAAACTTGGATTTCAAACATCTGGAGATATGTCTCAAGGTGTTGTTGAAAAAGTTTCTGTTAGCGGAGCATTAAATATAGTAGACACTAGAGGAGACTATATTGGCACTTATGATAAAATTAAAGTTATTGTAACTACTGCTGGAGCAATAGGAACTGCTAAATATTCTGTTTATGTAAAAGACGCTGACAACTTAAAAACAAAACAAGTTGTTACTGATAAAATTATTAATGGAGATTATCAAGACTTATCTGGTGGATTACAAATTAGATTTTCTGGAGCAGCAGACAATTCAGCTGCCGTGCAAAACGACGAATGGCAAATAGAAGTTGCTGGACTTAAAGAGCATACAGACAACGCTTCAGTAAGAACAGTACAATTAACTAGAAACGCCAAAAAAAGAAAAAGATATAGCATCTTTAACGACTAATGCCTACAAGCTTTGACAAGATTTATACTACCAATGTTATTGACAATCTTGTTGAAACATTAAGAAGTGAATTTGCAAATACAGTTCAAGTCTTTCATTCTGATAAATTTGAGAGAAAGTCTAATAAAAATCTAAGATTATCTGTTTTAAATCAAACTTTTAAAGAAATTAATAAAGATAAGTTTTTAAATAACTATACAGTGCAATTAAAACTTTCTTCTATTATGCACAGAACAAATAAAGAAACTTATAAATCTTTTTTTTATGATGTGCATAGAGTAGAGCAGCTATTACTTTCATTGCAAACTATATTAGATTTGTTAGATTTTTCTATTGATAGTATATCTCTAAATGATTATGATGAAGATGAAGTAAATATTAATGGATTATATAATGCTACTTATATAATTACTTTTAGCTTATTAAAGGGATAAAATGGCTTTTACACCAACTAATTATTTATATGAAAATGTTTTAAATAAGTTTGAAACTATATTGAGAACTGAATTTTCTGGCTCTTTTCCAATTTATATAGGAGAAGAATATAAGAAACAACGCAACAGTCATATAAGAATTTTTATAAATGATATTAATAATGTAGACAGCAAAGAAAAAAGTATTGTAAATGAAATTAATTTATCATTTAATATTTATTTCAATATCAAATCTAGTGACGCGCAAAGTAAGGCTAAAATTGCGGATACAACAAACAGAGTGGAGCAAGTGTTGTTTGAAAACAAATTAAACAACAATAATCTTTATTTTGACGGCAAAGTACAAGAAATAGAAATGGATATTAAAGAAGATGAAGAAGTATTTGTTGATAATTTGCGTGTTTCAAGAATAAATTATAGTGTTAAAATACCGTTAAAGTATAACACATACGGATTTTTTACTACTAGCGACAGTAAAAACTTTTTGACTAGTAGTAATGATAGATTTTTAGTATTAAATTAAGGACTAATTATGAAATATATTTTAAAAGAAAACATCAACCCAGAGTCAGTTTCTGGCGTAGAAAGAAAAATTATGAAAGCAATAGAAGGCGGAAAACCTTTTTCTTGCGATAAGCTTCCAAGAAATCTTATTGGGAAAGTAGAGGAAGTTAAAGAAAAACCTAAAAAAATTATGAAGGAGATAGATTAGAATGGCTTTACAAACAGCAGCTATTAATCCAAAAGAATTTGGTGTATTTATAGCAGAAGAAACAACTGTGGGTACATTTGCTACAAGCGGCTTTCAAGGAGTGGAAGTTGAATCAATTAGCATGCCTACATTTAACGACTTAAGAGTTATGGAGCAAAGAAGTGGCTCAGACGGAAGAGTTGTTAATAGTGATGATTTATTACAACATGAGCCTGGAGCTGTACACGAAATAGCTATCTCTGGTGTTTTAACACATCAAAACGCAACAATTTTATTAGAAAACGCACTAGGTGTAGAAGTTGCTACTAATTTTATTACACTGGCTTCTGGTTATGAGCATACAGACTTTGCTTTCGGAGCTGGCTCAAGTGGCGCTCACAATACTATCTCAGTATTAATACAAGGACATAGTTCTGTAGCTTCTACATATAAGATTCCTGGCGTAGTTATTTCAAGTTTAGTATTAACTGCTAACTCTCAAGAAAACGGTGGTAGATTTAATTTTGAGATGACTGGACAAACAAGATGTACAGTATCTTCAAGTCCAGCGGCTAGAGTAAGTTCTGGATTAACAGACTACTCTACTGGCTATGTTTATATGGGAGAGTTTACTGAAGACAAAGTAGTCATGGATGAAGAAGTTATCTTAGACCAGTTTTCATTAAACATTGAAAATCCAATTCAGTTTTTAGGAAATAAGCTATCTGGCGGATTTGACGGAAATCCAGAAAAATATGTAAGAGGTGTACCTAACTTAAATATTACTGCAAACTGTGTTGTAAAATTTGACGCAAACACAAACGACTTTTTCAATCTATCAAGAAACTTAACCGTAGCTTCAAGTAATGGTTTGTTTTTAGCTAATAACTCTACTTTTGCTAGTTCTGATGATTTTGCTATTAACATTCCTAAAGCTATCATAGAAGAAGTTTCTTATGATGAAGGAGATTACTTAAAACTAAGCACTACTCTTAAAATGGTAGACGGTGGTAGCGGTAATCTTATTTCTGTTAGAGTACCAGATTAATAGATAAGGAGAAACAATGAATAAGAAGTTTAAGCTTACTTCTGGTAAGGAAGTAACTCTACTAGAAATGTCTGTAGATGATATTGATTTTTGCAGTGATGTAACACAAATCGTCTTTGACAAAGAAGGAAATCAAATTATTAAAAACATGTCAGCTGCTAGAACTGCCTGGATTAGAAAGGGAGTTAAAGGAGCTAATGACAAGTTTATTAAAAGTTTATCTGACACAGATAAGAATGAATTATCCCTTAAAGTTCGTGAGTACCAAGAACTGGGGGAGTAGAAGCCTATACACTTGAATATAATATCTTACTCGCTTTCAGAAGTCCAGAGTGTATAGGCGGCTGCGCTGGCTGTAAGTTTAAATCATACCCTTATGACGCGCAAATTCCACTATATTATCGCGGTAAGAAATATCCAACCTTAACATTCAATAGTGATGAAGATGTCCATGAAGTTATAGACGGACTTAAAGAAGACATTAAAGAAACTAACAAAAAACATGGTAAAAACTTTTCATTAGGAGAAGGTATATTTGGACAACTTCCTTTTTTTGCTTGTAAAAGATTTTTATATTCTAAAGTGTTTCAAGATGATATTCATAGATATACATATTGTAGCACTTTTAATGTTCCCGCATACAAAGGACATTATGGAGAACATCCAAAAAAATGGATAGATAAAAGTTTTTATATAAAGAATACACTAGAAAAAGAGAAAAATAAGAATGGCGACAGCAACAGATAGCAATAACATACGGATTCATTTTAGAGCTGAAGGAGAACAAGAGCTAAAACGAGCTATTACTAGCTTATCTGCTGCTACTGACCAACTTAAAAACTCTCAAATGCAATTAGCTAATAGTATTGGCTTAACTGACAAACAAAGAAAGAAAGCTATTGCTACTGGTCAGCTTGCTTTACGCAATCAGCGCAACATGAATCAAGCTGTAGCGCAAGGAAGTATGACTTTTTCTGTATTCCGTTCAAAATTATTACTTGCTTCATTTGCTGTAGGATTAGTTGCTGGTACAGTAGGTAGGCTAGTTCGTGCATTCGCAGAACAAGAAGAATCAGAACGAAGAGTTCAAGCAGCTTTAGAGTCTACTGGATTTGCCGCTGGATTAACAGCCCAAGAAATATTTGGTATGACAGAAAGACTTCAAGAGATTGGAGTTGTAGGAGATGAAGTAAATAACAAGCTTGCTTCTTTTATCTTAACATTTACTAATATTCGTGGAGAAGCTTTTGAAAGAACTCTTATTGCCGCAAATAATATGGCTATTTCTATATCTGGTACTGTTCCTGGCTTTGAACAGCTTCGTGGAGCGGCTACCATGCTTGCTAAAGCATTACAAGACCCTAAAGGTCAATTAGGAGCATTAAGTAGAGCTGGGTTTACATTTAGTGACAGTCAAAAAGCTGTTGTTAAAGAATTAGCTGAAAATGGTAAAATCATGGAAGCTCAAAATATAATCTTAGATGCGGCTGATGTTCAATACGGAGAACTAGCAGAAAGACTTAGAGGAACTACAACTGGAGCTTTCCAAGCTTTAAACATGGCTGCTGGAGATGCTGCAGAAACATTTGGAGAAGTATTTGCGCCAAGCACAGTTAGTATGTTAAATGCAATGACTAGCTTAATGGAATCTATTAAAGAAAATAAAACAACAATAGAAGCTCTAATAAACACTGGTAAGGCATTAGCTCCGCTATTGCTATTTGTTGGTGGACAAGCTTCTATAGCGGCTAGAGCATTTGGACTTTTAAGTAGAGTTGGAGCATCCGCTGTTGCTTTCTTTGGAAGCGCAAAAGGAGCTTTAGCTACAATGGCTAGTATGGGATTGTTTGCTGTATTTAAGAAATCTTCAGAAGCTAAAGAAGCTATGGAAGAATTAAATGAAACTGTAGGAGATACTGTCGTTTTAACTGATGAAGAGTTAAAAACTATTGGTAAGCTTTCTGAAGCAATGGATAAAAGAATTGCTGCTATTAAAGTTTCTAATGAAGACAGAAAGTTACAAGCAGATATAACAAATGCTACAACAGAAGCAGAGTTTGAAGCAGCTCTTGAAACAAAAAGACAAATACTTATAAAAAGAGAGCTAGCAAAGGTTGATAAAAATCTTCAAGAAGACATGAAGCAACAAATAGAAAATTATGTAGAATTAACCTTAGTTACAGATAGAAATAATTTTACTAAAAAACAAAACGCTGAAGCAACAAGAAAACAAACTAAAGCACAGAGAGAATTAGAAAAGCTGAACGCAAAAACACTATCTCTTCAAGAAAAACAAGATGTTACGCTAGCTAAGTTTGCAAGACTTAAAGAAATAACTGATAAAAAATCATTTGATTCAGAAATACAAAGAATAGAAAACTTAGAAAGATTTGACAAGCTTGCAGAATCTCTTGGAATTAAGAACTTTGATTTAGCTAAAGCTATTACTGACGGACAAACATTAGCTAATATAGAGTTTGATACTACTGATGAAAAAATAAGAAAAGTATTAGAGAGCTTAGGTTTAGTTATAAATGCTGAAGGAGAGCTTGTAGCAATGACTGAAAAGTTTGGACAAGAAAGTGTTAGCGCATTTGACAAATTTTCAGAACAAGCTGGAATGGCAATACAAGCCTTATCTGGTTTTAGCCAAGCTCAATCACAATTAGTAGAAGAAAGAATGGCTAGAGAGCTTGAAGCTTTAAAAGCTACAAAAGAATTTGAAGAAGCTTCTCAAGAAGAAAGAGAAGTAATGGAAAATAAAGTCCAACAAAGATTTAAAAGTCAAAGAAAAAAAGCATTTATGATACAAAAAGCTTCTAATGTAGCGGAAGCAAGCATGAATGTGGCGCAAGCATATACTAAAGCTTTAGCTACAATGCCACCGCCTGGAAATATACCATTAGCTGCTTTTGTTGCCGCTCTTGGAGCTGCGCAAGTTGCTGCTATTATGGCACAGCCAGCGCCTAGATTTGCGACTGGTGGTAGTTTTATCACGACTGGACCACAAAACATGATAGTTGGAGAATCTGGTCCAGAAAGAGTTACTGTACAACCACTTAGTGGTCAAAATGCGCGTCAAGGTGGCGGCGCAACACAAAATATTAATATTAATGTATCTGCTCCTTTAGTAGATGAAACAATACTAGATGTTATCATACCTAAGATTGAAGAAGCAGCAGAGTTAAATCTTGCATAATGCTTACTTTACCAAATACATATAGTTCAAATTTAGGACAACATATAAAAGAAGACTATCTTGTTAGAATTTATAACGAAGACGGAAACTATCTTGCTCTTGGAACATCTGAACAAACCGTAGGTGGTGTTACTTATGTAGGAGCAATAACAAACGCTCCAAGCATAAGAGAAGGAATTGATTTAATTAAAGGAACTGCGTCTTTATCAAACATCTCTATATCTTTTTCTAATTTTTCTTTTTCATCTAACGGAACTGTATCTTTAGGCTCTACAACTCCAATAGAAGAGGAATTGTTTTTTGGTACAAACTATTATATAAACAGAAATGTAGAAGTTTATTCACAGTTAGAAAGCGACTCAAGTGCTTCTAATCTTTTATTGTTATTTAAAGGTAGATTAAGAGCAGTACAGCTTTCAGAAAATAAAGTAACCATACAAGT
>MDTE01053559.1_pt1 | contig 10614 bp, 3 predicted proteins | sample 811231 | NCBI WGS metagenome assembly MDTE01 (sample SAMN05326651, study PRJNA326480) | marine metagenome | isolation source: seawater | place: Indian Ocean: Red Sea | collected 2010 | reverse complement strand
TACTGTTACACTTGACGAATTACCAACTATCGTTACTCTCTCAGTAACATTGATATTTGTCTCGACATAATCCCAAGTCCATAATTGCAAGACGTCTCCCGAAGATGCATTATCTATTGCATCCTGTATAGTAGCTGATTGATGCCCGCTATTCAAATTCTTAATCAAACCCTGCTTCCAATATGATGGAACTGTAACTGTCTCTGTGTGAGACGTAGTCATATTGATATTGTAAGCCTTAGCACGAACTCCATAATGATAATACAAGATAGTTGTTGCTTCATCCGGAGTTGAACTACCGTCATAGATTCTGAATTTAAGGGTGAAATTAGTAGAAATTAATCCATCACTATCTGTCTTAGAATCGCTTCCTCCATAGAATGATGTTGAATATTTTGTGCTTCCATCACTTACCAATTTAACATCTAAATCTTCAAACCCAACAGTTGCATTCTGCATAAATTTCAATGTCAAATCATTGTAGATCGCAAAGTATGCATTTGCATGAACACTTATTGAAGAGAAAGTAGTATTTTTTGCAGAATTACCTATAGTTGTTTTAAAGAAATTAATGTCATAATTGTTACTACCTGAAACTGAAGTGTTACCTAAATAATAATAGTCAGAATGCTGTATAAGGATACCATGATTTCCACTGTTGGTTACCGTATTAGCCTCAATTATACCGCTATTAGAGCTTGAACCAGAGACAAAAATTCCTTTAAGACCTGAATTAGAAATTGTGTTATTTTTAATTACGACACGTGGACAACCATTGAATAATTCTATACCATCTTTATCATTATCGACAATTGTATTACTATCGATTACTGCATCTGCAGCCCCCTCAAAATAGATACCATCTTCACTATTATTACTAATTCGATTTGATTTTATTATTACGTCATCCTCAGAAGATTTGATACCAACATTGCCATTCCACCATACATTGTTTTTGTAAATCTTGACGGCTGTAGTTGAAGAAACCCCAACCCAAATCTCAACACCATTATGGTGATTATTAGAAAATGTCGAATTACCAACCCAAACTCCTGAACCCTCAATAGAAACTCCCTTGCTACATGTTTTTGCTAGCACATTCTCAATAGTAACATCATCGCCTTTAACTTGGAATGCGTTGTAACCTGTAGTATCACCACAGCCTTCGACTTTGATATTCCTTATTGTGACATCGTCTGAAGTTATATCAAAACCTTTACCACTTGATGTTGCATTAAGTGTTGTATTTCCAGTACCGTTACCAATTATCGTTATACTCTCATCAACATCTACATTCTCACTGTAAGTCCAAGCCCAAATATGTAATGTATCGCCTGAAGTGGCATTGTCTATTGCATCCTGTATTTTGTACCATGTACTGCCACTATTTGTATTCTTGACAAGGCCTTTTACCCAAAAAGAAGGCACTGAAACTGTCTCAGTGTGAGAAGTACTCATATCTATTGACTTTTCTTTACTCCTTACACCATAGTGATATTTCAGTACGTTAGCGATGTTTGTTGGAGTCGAGGATCTGTTGTAAATTCTATAATCAAGTGAGAAAGTTGCACCGGCTTCACCATCAGAGTCTGAAACTGCATCAGACCCTCCATAGAATGGAGTTGAATACACCTTAATGCCTTTTGTCAGTAATGCAAAATCAATACCTTGGAAACCATCTCCATCACTATCTTGGAAAACTATTTCTAAATTAGAGGTAATTGTAAGTGTTGCTGAAGAATTGACAAATATTGTTGAAAATGTGAAATTGAAGGCTGTGTTATCTACAGAACCTTGGAAATAAACATCTTTATCGCTATTTTCAGATGAATTAACGTGTTTGATATAATTATTATCAGAGTCAACAAACCATAAACCTCGGCCACTATTTTCGGTTATTGTAATTGTTGTTAAATTACAATAATCACAATCAGAAAACTTAACCCCACCATCATTTTCTGTTATTGTATTACTTTCAAATTCTACAAGTCTTGAAGAACCTGCAAATATACCATATCCATTATTATCTTCAATAGTATTGTCTTTTACAACTGCTGAATTAGAACCTGAAAGATAGATTCCATCATCTTCATTATCTTTAACTGTATTAGATTTTATTTCTGCAGTATTAGATCCTAATAATAGATAAATTCCATAATCTGAGTTTGATTTTACAGTGTTGTTGTAAATGAAAGCACTTGTACTATTTTGTACCTTAATTCCTTGAGAACCGCCTTCCACGGTATTATTAGTTATAATTACTGAACGCCCAGCATTAACAATAACAGATGGTGAAGAAGTATCACCATCTATTGTGTTCAATGTAACTGTAACATGATTAGATAAAACTCGAATTGCCGCTTCTTCATTATCAACTATCGTGTTTTGCTGTACTGTTGCTCTAGCCCCAGCATCTAATATCTGTATTCCATCTTTTTCGTTATATTTTATCTCATTACTGATTATTTTAGTATAAATTCCTGCAATATGCAGACCTTCATCTTGATTGTCATTTATCGTATTACTTTTGATAGTATTATTAGCTGATTTAGTTAAATCATTACTTACCTGAATTCCATACTTGCCATTACCTTTAATTATATTCTGGATTATTTTATTATCACTAGATGCAGTAATAACTAATCCACTATAATCATTCGATTCAATAGAGTTGTTGTACAATACTACATTTTCTACTTCGTATAACCTTACAGCCCTACCTGAAGTACTATCTCCGTTATTCTTGACTGTGTTATTGTCTACAAATGCATTATCACAACTTGTGGATAAGACTAAAGCATCGCTTAGACTATTTTTGATTACATTGTGCTTTATTTTCAATCTTTTAGAATTTGAAAAGTACATTCCATATGTTGTTTGATCATCAACTGTATTCAACGAGATAACTGCATCATCTGAATTTGAAAGATAAACGCCTGCATTATTATCTGATAATGAATTTGATTTGAGAATTATATTGTCTGATGAAGAGACATATACACCATAGTCTGAATTTGAACTTAGTGTGTTATTATCTATTACTACATTATCTGAGCTTGTTACCTTAATTCCATAATCTGAAGAACTTGAAAGTGTGTTATTTCTAACCAAAACACTATCAGAAGATTGAATAAAGAGACCCGGATAGTTACTTCCTGAAACTGTATTTCCATAAATTTTATTGTCATCAGAATTAGATTTGAGGTGTATGCCTGATCTTCCTGAATTAGAAATTGTATTGTTAAAAATAGAATTAGAAGTAGAACTTGTTAAGTATATTGAACCATAATCTGAACCGCTGTCGGATGCGGAATCTTTTATTGTATTAAATTTGAAAGTTGCACTATCTGTATTCTTGATATATACTCCATAATCACTAGTTGAATCACCTTTGAATACACTATTTTCAATCAAGAAGCTATCTGATTCTTCAATCAATGCTAAATCTTTACCCACAAATGTTGAATTTTGGATTTTTAAACTTGTAGCTTCATTTACATACAATTCATATGTTTTACTTGAGCCTACTTTTGTTGAACCTTTGACAGTAATTTTGTCACTACCTGATATGTAAAGACCATAAGATGAAGAACTACCGTATCCTGAATTGTAAATGAAAACATTATCTAGAATTATATCTTCACTATCGGAAATTTCAAACCCATGTGATGAAGAAGAATTCATGAAGCTACTGTCTTTGAAAGTAATAGTGTCCCCATCTGTAATATAAACAGATTTACGATCTGTATCATTTACAGTTACACTAGTTATGGTTGATTGTTTTGTTCTATCAAAGTAAATACCATAATCGGAAGAACTAGCCGAAATAATGACATTTTCAACATTAAGATTGTTGTAATTTCCGGCATAAAGTATACTATCGCTTGCTCCATTCAAAGTAAGATTCTTGATGGTGACGCCATGTGATTTAACTTCAATAGTATAATCACCGGTACCTCCGTTAATTTTAGAGGTTGATGTAGAATTACCAACTATAGTAACACCTTTCTCGATAACAACATTTTCATTGTAATCCCATGCCCAGACATTTAGGACATTGTTAGTACTTGCTGCAGATATTGCTGAGGAGAAACTGGTATAGATGGTGCTTGTATTTGTATTTTTAACAACACCATATCTGAATTCATTTGGAACTGTAACGGACTCGGTTGTATCCTCTGTGAAATTTAACCAAGTTGATTTAGCTCTGACGCCATATGCAATATTTACAGTTATATTATTAAGTACAAACGTATCACTTGAAGAATAATAACCAGAACGTATCATCATTGTATCTGATATGAAACCATTACTATCTGTAAGAGAATCTGAACCGCCCCAGTGAGGAGTTTCATAAAATGTCTTTGAACTATCCTTCAGCTCAATTTCCACATTAGAAAACGAATCCCCATCTTCTTCCACAGTCTTGACATTTAGAATATTATAGAGATCAACTTGACACGAACTACTTACTGATATCGATGAATATGTATTGTAAAAAAACTTAACACCTGAACTTCCGGTTCCACAAGAGCGTAGATAAATGTCCTTAATCGTATGATCCTTAAATGTGTTATTTCCGTATTCAGTTCTATAACCATAGGCATAAGAATACCAACCATAAGTTTGATCATCGTCACCCTCAAAAGTATTATTTTCAACTACCCAATCTTGGCAATAATATGCACAATATACTCCGTGATAATTATTACTCTTTAATAAATTGTCCTTGAAAATAACATATCTGCCATAATAAGAATATGTATCGCCCCTGTAAACGCCATAATTATTGTCTACTATTCTATTATTAACAATCCGCATAGGATCGCTAGAATAAGTATAGTATGCACTATAATAAAAGTAAAAACCATGACCTGTATTATTATGAATATAGTTATTATAATAGTATGAACCATAGTTATCATAATATACGTAAAGTCCATTACTAAACTTAGTAATCTCATTATCTCTTACAGTATGTTTATAACCTCCATACATGTAAATTCCAGAATTATAACTACTAACAGTACCTCTATCAAAAGTAGAATTATGAATATGTAAATTATTACTATAACAATTCATAAAACCAATATACGTGTCATAGAAATGGACATTTTGTATAGTCAAGAAATCAGAATAATAAGCATAAATAGAACCACCATGAGCGCCAGAAGTTTGACAAGTACTAGTAGAATTCGGTGAATGAATTACTCTAAGATTCTTTACAGATGAATAGTCTGTTCCAGATTGAGAGAATTTGATTGCAGGTGCCCTATATCTTGCGTCAATAATTGTTCTTGACGTTCCTGAACCTACAATAGCCACTTTTGTAGTTACAACAACATTTTCCTTATATAATCCTGGCCAAACTTCAATTGTATTGCCTGAACTAGCTCCGTCAACTGCAGTGACTAAACCATAGTAAAGCTTGTCTTTATTACGATTGTAAACTCTAAAATCAAAAACTTTCGATTCTAATTCATTATCATCAATTGTAATTTTTGATATTTCACGAGTCCAATCCCCGTATCTTAAACCAATATATGTGTCTACATTTACCCCTGTAGATGAACCATCATAAATTTTGGTAGTTACGTAAATATCATCTAATTTTCCATCACTATTTGTTCTATCATCAGAACCACCATAATGATTTGTTGAATAAAGATAAGGACCATTTATCGGATTCTCATAAATTGCTTTAATTTCTCGCGAGTTGAAGTCCTCAGTCCATACTTGAACATTGTCAACAGTACCATCCATGTAGTGACCATTGTAATCTCTTCCAACATAGAAATAACTACCATAGTTCCTAAGAACGGGTGTAGTTTCTGAAAACGAATAAGTTTTGGCTAACGTTCCATTAACATAAAGTTTTAGATCATCGGTATCCACACTCCAAGTTGCTGCTAAATGGTACCAAACACCAGTAACTAATGCCGTATCACTAAGTGCATTTTTCTCCCCATTAGGGCTATAGAAATAACCATTAATTCGAGGATTACCACTACTATTTACTTGTAACCTTAACTGACCTTCTCTATCTGTAGATACAACTGTATCAACATCAGTCCCGCTTGGGAAAGTATCAAACTTAGCCCACGCTGAAATTGTAACTTCGTCTAATCTGTAAGGTGAAGATGAAACATAATCATAACCTGATCGAAGATAATCTCCACTTCCATCAAATGTAATAGCATTTCCGTATAAACCAGACCCATACGATGATTGACCGTAACGGTTCCAGTATTGACCTGTTACAGAATCAAGTGCAGATGATGTACCAGTATGGTCCATTTTTAGATGAAGCAACATATCCTTGTTGATAGACATATTAATTAACGGTTCTGAACTTGTACCTTCAATTATAGCAATATCAACATCTCTTTTACCTTCATATCGTGGATTTCCCTCATGAGTCCAATCTCTTGCATCAACCCACATATGACCTAATCTTTCAAAATCATCTGAGAAATAAACTGCGCTAGTATCTGAATCTTTGTATATCTTTACATCATCAATATACCAGCCTTCTCTCTCTGTACTTTCATCACTACAGAAAACAAATTTAATTCTTATGTCTTCTCCTCTATATCCTGACAAATTAAATTTCTTATTTTGCCAAGAATCTTCCTCTCCTGTAAAGGCTTTCTCGTCATTATCACACACGGACCCGTCATGCATTAAATCATCATAACCGCCAAGTGGCGTCAACAAATCCCAACTAGTTCCTGCATCCTCAGTAATGTATACTCTGCCTCCATCAAACTTCTCTTCTGTCTTGTACCATGTCCTTATGTCTAAAATACTAGAATTCTCAACGCCACCTCCTGGAAGACTAATATCGGAAGTCATCTTGAAAGCGACATCCCAATTTCCACCATATTAATCATCATCTGAATCTCCGACCCAGAATGAATTTGTACCAGAAGATGATCTTCGATCTGAATCAATTGTTGTGTTTACTCTATTCCAATAATAGGTTCCATTATCTGTGATTGTAGTTTCAATTAGAGTTTTTTCTAGTAACCTTGAACTTGAATCAACATAGAGATTATCGTAATCGACATCAATTAAAATATTTTCCCAACCATTTCGCGTAGAATTGGAATCATATCCATGATGTATATCATAATCATCATTATCTTGATCGAAATGGGTGTCAAGTAATTGATTGTTCTCGGCACCTCTTGTAAAACTTATACCATATTTGTTATATTCATAATAGCCTTCATTGACCTTGTTATTATCTCCGCCATAGAATAGCAAACCTACATACTCACTACCGTAGCCACGAGAATAATTGAAATAATTGCCGTTAGAAACTACCTTAATTCCAATACCGTCTGAGTTATAGGATTGTATCTGTGTGAAAATATTGTTATTACTGCCCTCTGCAACATAATAGCCTACGGTATCAGTACATTGTGTATTTCCATACCTAATCTCGGAACTAGTTACATGATAAAGAGTTACACCAAATTTAAGAACATCGTCACTGTCACAGCCGTGAGTTGAAAACGAATTAGTTTCTATATCTTTAGCATATGAAATCCGAAGGCCATTGTAATTGTAATATGCCTCAATATTGGTAATTGAGACATCACTTACTGGATTACCCTCCGTTCCTTGAATTACTAATCCAGCATCGCCACTACTTTCACCAATATCTGAACCCGTAGACATCAGATAAAAATTCTTCAGTATAGTCGAATCTACAGTTAACCTGAAAGCATAGCCACCATCACTTGCATCAACTCTAGGCTTCTGATTATTACCTCCCCAGAAAATATTTTCAACATCCTCCAAATCTATAGCTTTGTCCCATATAACTACCTCATCAATAGTTCCATCGAAGAAATCGTCATAGGTGCCATCTGAATTTTTGTCTGAGGCACCAAATACTTGCTTATTATCACTGTTTGAAATAGAATCTGTGTAACCGCAGGTCTTATCTAATTCATCATTAATATATAATTTTATACTAGATTCATCATAAGTGGCAGTAACAAGAGTCCAATTATTCTCAGTTATCTCCGTATCAGAACTACAGCTACCAAAGTTTGCACCAAAGCCAACATCAAATTGCAACTTGGCGTTTCCATCGATTAAAATCTCATAGCCATCAGAGTTTGTTGGATTTGTCGAATATTTGAAATTAGAGAATATAACTCTTGAATCTGTATCATTATCATCCACATTAATCCAAGCACTTATTGAAACCTCAGAAACATTGTAAATGGAAGAATGATCTACTTCAGCATAATCATTATTTCCATCAAAATCTAAAGCATGGTCTCCCCAAAAAGATGAAGTTGTTGTAGTTGCCCCCTCAATATCTCCACTATTAGATTCACACCACAATCTATCATAAAAATAAGTATTTGATGATGAGTCAAAATTATAATACCCAATAACTGGATTATCATTGCAATAAGAGTAAAGTCCATCGAGATCAATATCGTAATTACCTCCAAGAATGGTCAATCTTTTATCGACATCAACCGCATCATAATAAGTTCGGGAAGCAACACGTATTGTATCGCCTGCAGACGCATTTTCAACTGCATGAGTTATGTTTGAATAATCTGCACCATCAAATGTATTATCGACCGTATATGTCGCAGCCTCAGAATCGTCTGAAACAAAAATTAAGAAAATAAGCGTAGCTAACAAAACCACCCCTGCATAAGCTAGCCGACTTCGATGAAACATTTTTTATCTCTTTCTTAGGCGAACGCGCACATACGCGTTCAATCGCTATTTAAAACATGAAGGATGTAATTATAATAAGTATTGCAGACAAAAAAACATACTAAATAGATAGTTCTGTTACTAAAATTTAATGAGCGTTTCAAATGATCTTTTCAAAGAATTAATGCGCCGTTTTGCAGCAGGTGTAACATTAGTAACTTTTAACGAAAATGGTAAATTTGGTGGATTGACCGTTTCCAGCTTTTGTTCACTGTCAATGGACCCTCCTTTAGTTTTAATATGTATCGATAGAAAAATAGCTAGCCATGAATCACTACAAAACACCCCTACTTTTGGAGTAAATATCTGCAATTCAGACCAAGGAAAATTAGCATGGGATTTTGCCAATTCAAACATTGATAAAAACGAACTAATTCGTTCAATACCTCATTCACTCACTGAAATGAAAACACCACTTTTGGAGGGCTGTCTAGCTTCTATGGAATGTACAGTTACAGAAAAATACGATGGAGGAGATCATACTATATTCATTGGAAAGATTGAAAATGGTAATTTTGACAAAAATGCAGAACCTCTAGTTTACTATGGCTCTGGATTAGGTGAATTTAAGTCAAATTAGAAAGAAATTTCTTGATTGTTTTATTAGGTACTTTTCCTCTTAGTGCTATGTGTGTTCTATAATAATAAATATAAAACCAAATTTCTTTCACTTCAATCTCACCATTACTAAGAGTAAGACGTCCAACAGGCCTCCATAATCCAAGACTAATAATATTCTTACATGATTTTTCTTTAACAGACAAATCTGCCTCAATGAATAACTTTTCCAAATCAAACATTATTTCTTCACCGTCTTTACGAATCAGAAGGCCTTTGCCACCACTAAAACGATATCCTTGAAATGCTAAAAATAACCCTGAGAATGCCAGCAAAGCGAAAGAAAGATGAATTACATTGGTAACTGTTGACAAGATTTCAAATTCTTCAGTCAAAACATAGAAATTAAGGAAAGAATAACATATTAATGTAACAAGCAGGATAGTGCCTGAGGCAATATACCATTCACGACTTTCACTGTTATAATCGATTTTAGCCATTAGAATAACGTCTGTTGTTTTGGTGCTCTCTTACCTGTCTTTAATGCCTTCTCATCCCAATCAAAAACATCCGTAATGCGAGACAATGATTTAGCTATTCTATCTGCATAATAATTGTAATCTGGTTTTGGGCATGATTCTTCAGGAATATAGGGTTCAACTTTCATAGGACTTACGCTTGCATCAGTAACAATAAACGGTATTTTCATACCACTAACAAATGGACGGCCAGTTTCAATATATTTCTTATAAGCTTGTAAATGTGCCTGATTGTCTTCATTAACATATTTTCTTTTAAGATTCACTGTTTTAGAAATAACAAAGTTTTTATCATCAAAATCACCTTCAGAAACTCGAGTAACCCAATTTTTTGAAGACTCTAGGGCATTATCTATATCCCTATCCATTAATTTAGAAAAAATATCTTCAAGAGCCTCAATCTGAATAGAAAATGAATCCGTTCTTCTAGTCTCATAACCACGGATTAACATGCTTTCTTTAGGCCAAATTTGCTTACCAACATATCTTTTCTTGACCCCGTGTGAAAAAAATGGTTGGAGTATCTTCTCAAATTCTAATTTTTTTGCCCCTGCTGAATATCTTTTAGCTATAGATTCTCCAAATTCAATAGTCCGATTTAAGTCTGCATGAGGTGAACGGAAAAAAACCGAATCTGTATCGCCGTAAATTACATCAATTTTTTCATTCGCTAACTCTTCTAAAATATCTTTAACATATTCACGCGCATAAGCTGTTATTGAAGCGCCAATATTCAAATTTGTAAATCTGTAAAAATAGGAGG
>MDTE01059737.1_pt1 | contig 10615 bp, 12 predicted proteins | sample 811231 | NCBI WGS metagenome assembly MDTE01 (sample SAMN05326651, study PRJNA326480) | marine metagenome | isolation source: seawater | place: Indian Ocean: Red Sea | collected 2010 | reverse complement strand
TACTTGCCCGTGAGACGCTGAAGCTCCGAGGGACCCTCAAGTCGGACCTCGAGTTCGAGCTAGCGGAGAACGTGGATGACTGGGAATCTACCTTCTGAGTTCGACGGCCTCAAAGCCAAGAGCAACCTCCGAAATGCGATGGAATCACCGGCCCCGCAGCTTTTCCTCGCTCCTATGGCAGGTGTAACCGACCTTGCATACAGGATCCTGGCCAGGGAGTGCGGCGCGGACCTAACCGTTACTGAGTTCACGGCTGCGTCCGGACTGACTAGAAAGAACACTTACTCATGGTTGAAGGTGGAGAGTGATCCCCGCGAATCGCCATTCATCCCCCAGATATTCGGCGGCATCACTGAGGAGATGGTCCAGACCGTCGAGATGCTCCAAGATAGGGCCGATGCTGTAGACATCAATTTTGGATGCCCAGCCCCAAAGGTCTGCAGGAACGATGCTGGCGCTGCCCTTCTCCGCGACCCTGATCGCGTTGTAAGCATGGTCCGTGCCTGCATAGCAGTGGCAGACGTGCCAATTACCGTCAAGATGAGACTCGGTACCGGAACCGGTCCGAACACCGCCTTGGAGATTTGCAAGAGGCTCGAGGAAGAGGGAGTCACCAGGGTCTGCGTTCACGGTAGGACACTGAGGCAGCGCTATTCTGGAGAGGCAGACTGGTCGCAGATCAGGGAAATTGTGGGGGAGCTGGAAATTCCTGTGATAGCCAATGGAGACGTAACATCAGCCAAATCAGCAGAGGCATGTCTTGGGAAAACTGGAGCTGCGGGTCTAATGATTGGAAGAGGCGCCATCGGAAGGCCAACCATCTTCCACGAAATCAAGAGAGATCTGGGCTGGAGCACATCCCCTCCGCCATGGGGGGTAGAGGATGAGAAGGTCGCTCGTCACTGGTGCTGGAGGAGGTATCTGGAACTCAGCGAAGAGCTCTATCATGGCAGGCTGAACAAGAATCTCAAGAGGCATGCCGTTTCATTCACCAAGGGACTGCCAGGGGCGTCGACAATGAGAGTAGAGCTCCATTCGGAGCGTGATCAGAAGAAGCTGGGAGAGAAGGTCTCCGACTATCTTCTGAATCTAACCTCGGAGTCAGAAGTAGCCGCGGCATAGCCGATTCATATAGTTCAGAAAGCAATCTACTGGCATGACAGTTCCATGCAAGGGATGGTGCGGCCTCAGTGCCCCCTCTTCTTCAGAGGACAGATGCTCAGGATGCATGGTCCTTGAGAAATCCTTCCTCGCACTAGATCCCTCCCAAAGACCGACTACTAAGGAGAGAAGGATGGCTAGTGAGAAGATTGACCCAACCAGGGGGCTGTCATCCGAGCAGATGTTCCTCAGCGTCGCTGACTCCTTTAACGAGAACAGCCTTCCAGACAGCTTCAAGTCATCCCGTGGCAGTACTGGAAGCCTCTCTAGGCATATCGCCGAGCAATGGCAGAATGCCAAGATGCAACTTTCTTTCAATGGCAGGATAATCCAAGGAGTCTACCCCCTCCCTAACTCCGGAGGAACCTGCCACCTGCAAGTAAAGGAAGATGGAGAAATAGCCATCGACGGGGTCAGACTGGACGGGCCCCTTCCCATTGCTGACCTTTGCGATTGGCTCTCGAACCCTCATCGCATCGGGTCAATCAGGTCTTGGAAGAACTTCTTGATATCCCTCTCCAATTGCTGCGTGAGGCTCCCTCTAAATTCCCAACAAGCCGACTGGCCCAAGCACCTCTTCCAAAGGGGATGGGATGCAATAGATGCCCCAGACCCTTCAGTCACGATGGAATTCCCGGGATCAAACCTGCACCCATTCCTGAAAACGATTGCAATGATTTCTGGAAGAGAGCCTAGTCTCCATTGCTCCTTAGGGAGCATCGCAAGGAAATCTACTGAAGTGATCACGAGGTTCGGTGGAGCGGCTTCATCAGAGTGGTCGGAACTAATCAGGCGAGAAGATAGGGAAGAATTCCGAAGGCTACACAACATCACCATCCACCCAAGACTGGTCGTAGATGGGGATCACAGACTCAGAATGATCGTCCTTAGATCTGGCTCCCCAACCACAGTCGCTGTCCCTGTTAACCCCAGGGTCTGGAGGTGCCTGGTCCATTCCTTGATGTTCCCAGAGGGTAGCGAGGAGGGAAATCTGGCCAAGCACCTGTTTTGGGTTTGGGAGTCAGAGGAAGCGGACTGGCAACCCACACTGCCTCAGATCAAGTCATCCAGGATGCTCAGGGAAACGATAGACTCCTTGGGCCCTAAATCCTCAATTGAGGCAGTAACCACATCTTTGAGCGATGACCCAGGGATTTGCGTAATCGGCTCGTCAGGACTGGCATACCACATCCAGGGAAGACCATCGGATGGAGCGAAATTCATCGTGACAGCCTATCCAAGCAAGTCACACATATCCAAGGCCGGCTCAATCGGGATCCCCCTGTGCATAGACTCTCAGAAGGTCGGTGGATTGCAGCTCCCAGCAGGGGATATTTGCACCAGTTACGTACTATCCCTCAGGCATGACACCACTTCCCGTCATAGTATCTTCACCGTTGAGCACCTTCTCCACATCTGCGAGTTCACAAATGAATCATTCAACTTCAATGGGGATCTTGACCAGTGGTGGGAACATGTTCAGGAAAACCTGGAGATGTTCGAGGATGGTGGCTTTTTCGGGCATGAAGAAGAGCATGACGAGGATTGGGAACCAGACGTCCCAGACGGAGCACCTACTCCGGATATGTTCCCAGAGGAACCAGAGCCGCCAGAACAGGAACACCCCAGATGGTCCGGTGCGACAATTGACGAATTGATGGAGAACATGAGGAACTTCCCCAGAGGCATGGAGGAAGAGACATGACCCTCATGGGACGAAGCCTTTGCGAGTGCTGCAAGGAGGTGGATAGTGAGCGTTCCATGTGCGAGCTTTGCGAGACAATGATACCTCATATCACAGGTCAGCATTCCGGTTTGATACAGGACGAGGAAACCATACAACGATTGAGGACGGAGCTGGATGACCCGGAAAGCAACATCTCCCAGATTTGGAGAAGGGTTAGAGCATGGGGTATGGAGAACAACAGTGACTCATTCCCATCACCCTCCAAAGATCAAGAATGGCTTTTCAGCGAGCCACCACAGTGGTCCCTGTCCGAGGAAGACATGGTGGCAATCTCGACTAGCGGGTCCAATAGGATTGACGATCACGTGTCTAGGAGAATGGCAAGGGGCGGGATCCTCCCAGACGGAACGCACATTTCTCTTGCTGGAGGTAGCTTCTATGTCGACGGGCACCCATGCAGGATTCCCTACAAGGGACTAATCAAGATGCTGAAACGCCATCCAACGGTGTGCCAGAGCATAAACTGGAGGCAACTTCTCCGCTCTGTCGACCTCGCTTTGAATCGACGACAACTTCGTTCCAATTATGGCAATAGGGGCTCTCCAGTGCTTCATCCCGCAACCGAGATCGTGGCATCAAACGTGATCGACTCTTACTTGATGATGGAAATGCTAAGGCGAATGTCGCCAAGGGCTCCCAGGCTAGCTTTCTCCAGCAGGAGGTGGTTCAGAGGTTGTGCTTGGCTATCCAGGTGGGATTCCATGCTCTCGAATCGGGTAAGAGGTCTCCAGGAGGATGACATGAAGGTGCCAGTGACACTGATCGAGAAAGACGGCAAGCTCTTCCTCAGAGTTCGCAGGAACAGGGGTTGGAAGAGGATAGAACTGGAAAGCGACCCGAGGACGTGGGAGGTGATTGTTACCTGGGCCCTGAGCCCCCCGGATCACGATGATCACAGAAGGCTCAGAACCCTCCAGCAGCACATCTTTGCAGACAGCCAGATGAGCATGGTTGAGGATACCGACCTGAATGGGATAAGATTCCTACGAGAGGTAATCAGCAATAACGAAAGAGCTAGTCTGGACTTCGAAAACGGACAGATAGTAGTAGAAGGGACTAGTGGGCTGAAGTACGTAGTAATGCCCGGAATGGGAGGTCACAACACTAGGTTCATCGTCACGCCACTTAGGGAGTCGAGGAGGAGGAACAACCCTCCATTCGGGCCAGCGGGTTGGGCTAGAATGAGACAGAGGATGCACAACGGGCATGATTCGATTTGCATCGTGGAGACGCCACAGTTGCGAAGGCTGGTACTTGGAGATGCACTGGGGTCGATCACACTGTCCCTGCTAGATGATTTGCAGAGTAGCCAACATATCAACACCCTTAGTGCCCACATCAGACGTCACCGCCCACGCGAACCGGTACACCCGCACATACAGCAGCATAATCGTGCTATTGAGCTGAGGCAGCTGCTAGAGAGGAACATTGTCGAACAGCAGAGGATAAGGGTGACCGAGTCGTTCCCGAGACTGTTCTCGGTGCTCCTCAGACTACCACTTGGTAGCAGGGTTACATTCACCGCCATGAACAGGGACAATACCCCTAACGTGCGATTCGATGATTGCGAGACATCCTTCAGAACTAGGAACATCAATGACAGGACGGTGATGTACAGATTGCTAGAAGCAGCAGGGTGGACCAGAGACAGGGAGGAAGAGGTAGTCCGTGGAGTGACTAGGATTTACATCAGGACAGGAACAGGGGAAAGAGACCTAGGTAACGCCGTGGAGGAGATATCGGAGTTGCTGGAACCGAGAGTAACAGCAAATGGGATCCGGGTCATACCAGGTCCAATATGGAGATTCTTCGAAAGGGAGAACCCTGGGACCGGGCACTTGCTCCCTGGAACGGATGAGTACATCCGCTGAGCCTATTCCTCTTCTCCGCCATCAGATAGAGCAGCTCGCCTGGTCGCTTCCTTGGTGTATGCCTTTGTGACATTGCCCACGGAAGATGGAGCAGCCCTTCTCTGGAGCCATATGATTGCATCACGACCCATGCCAAAACCAAGCATGGAAACCAGGAAAGCCTCCCAAGCAGCGGATTCCGAACCCTTGGTGCCGTACTTCGTGCTTTGAATGGGCTCAGGCGACTCTTCACCATCGTAAACCGGCTCGAAGTTCTCCGCTAGCTCATCCAAGGCATCTTCGTACACTTGCGTAGCTATCTCCCATCCGACCCTCTCGGTAAGAAGCTCTCTGAACCTATCGAGATGGAAGCGGAGTTGCTGCTTCCTCTCCATTACCATCTCTTCCTTGTTTGGGGTGGTGCAGTCTTTCAGTAGGAACCTTCGAAACATCATTGTTGAGTATATGAGGTCCCTGCGGTCAACTCCCCATCTCTGAGAAATCTCGTTGCCCTGATTTTGCTGCATCCTCTTGTGCAGTGCTGCTAGCGCACCAGAAACGATGACCCTCATTCTGTAAATCCTGTCCTTCCCTCCGTGAAGCTTCTTGCGCTTTCTCCATAGCAACGAATCTTCCTCGTTGTAGCGCTTTAGCAGATCCTTGACAGCCTGCCTCGCCCTTCCTTCTGGCACAACATCATCCACAGTTGCGAACAATTCCTGCATGTATCTCGTGCTTTTCTGGCTCTGCTTGTTTGCTCTCCTGACTCCTATGGAAGCCTTCTTTCCGTTAAATGTCGAACCCAGGTCCTTCGCCAGAGAATTTTGTGAACCATCCCCGAATCGTACATGCCCCTCAGAATCCAGATTGTCCATGTGATCAATTAGGCCGCAGGAATCACACAGTACCTCTCCTCTGTCTGTGTCATGCACCAGATTTCTCGAACCGCAATACTTGCATTTGCCGCCATCATTCGCACCATTCTTCTTACTCCCATCTTCTCCCATTTCGACCTCACTTCCTCTCCTTTGCTACAAAACATTCAGCTGTATTTTTCTCCCACACAGGGGAGATTCAAGCACGCCTCTGGTTGGCTATTGAACATTACCCAAAGCCGTCGCAGAAAGGTGGCGATTTGACAACCCAGGACCCCCATCCCTGAGGGCGCCGAGTGGTCAATCTACAACCACCAATCGTTGTTCACGGTGTCTAATTAATGATGCGTTTGAAGTCGCAAGCGCTCCCAGGTGAACTATGCCTGGGCGAATCTCCACTCGTCTAGGGAAATGATCCCATTGGCTATCTCGTCTAGTGTCAAACCAGAGAGATTAGATTTCAGAGCCATTTCAACTAGGCCCTTCAGCTCTTCGTCATATGCCGGCCCCATCACCGCCTCAATCATCTTCGAAACCGATAAACCGTCTTCACTGCCGTCGGATTCAGCGAGCCTCTTCAGCCTCTGCACGGCCTCTTCCACCCTACTCGACATCGTATGCCCCCGTGATAGAAGAGTAAGCGATCACATCTTCATCAGTAGTCCATGTGGAGAGTGGGCCTTCTTCCTCCAGCACTTCCTCGTTTCCAGAATAGTCCCTCCTAAGCCAAACCATGTGATCATGCCCAAGAACGATTGCCTGTTCCAGAATCATCGAACAACTAGCTAAAGTCTCTCGATCAGTCGAACTAGCGTAAGCGGACCATGGATGTGTATGGAGCCAAAGTCGGTAGGGGGCTATCGAACCAACTGCCGGAGCGAGCCTAACCTCCCCACGGGTTCCGATATCGACCCATGCCTGGAACCCTTGGTCCAGAAGAACACTCACCTCCTTCTTCATGCTGTCAGCTACTTTCCACAGCTCTTCCCACTTGTCGTTCTCGCCCCTGAATCCAGCTATGGCAAGAGCAGCTATTGTCTCACGCACCTCCAGAGACTCATGATATCCTCTCCCAATTAGATCGAATACCAACTGAGGTGGGTGGAGCCGCGGCTGTACGCAGCTTCTGGGAATCGCCACTTCATCACTCATTTGCTATCGCCTCAGTGGTGGGCAATTCCCCTAGGATGCCAAAGGTCACGCTGGATGACCTTGGTCTTGGTAGGATTGACCTTGAATGCCCTGCCATCTCTCTGAGAGATGCAATAACCCATTGGAAGCCATGCGTAGCTGCAGCTAGGAAACCTGCTTGGATGAACCCAGACTCCCACCCTTCCAGTTGGCAGGACCTAGGTCCGTTTTGCTCTCTGGTAAGTGACTCCACGACCTCCCTCCTTACTGTGTAATCGATTGCTATGTAGCCATCTCCAGAGCATCTAAGGTCCAGCCAGGGAATTTCCATCCTATGTACTACCTTCCTAGCATCCATATTGTCTACACAGACTATTGCAATGTCTGAATCAGGTACGTCCGATAGCTTCCTTATGTCATCAGAAACGGGAACGACTTCAAAGAGGTCGCTCTCAAATCCTGAAATCGTATCTCTAATCGCCATGACCTTGTATTTCCCTAGGTCGGAGTGAGAGAATCTCTGGCCCATTATCAGATTCCTATTCTCTACCTTGTCAGAATCGATTATGTTTACTCTTATCCCTCCTAGTGAGGACACAAGAGGACCCGAGGAGATCGCAGACGCTACGCTAATTGCAAGATTGGAGCCTATTCCACCGGCTCCAATTATCGAAATAACAGTCTTCTTCTCGTTCATTCTCTCACTCCTTTTTTGTCCCCGATGAAGATCTCTCCAGCAGGGGTTTACGTATCTCCGTCGTCATCTGTGACTGATGTCACAGGCCACCAACAAGTCCAGGCACAATTCGCACTGTATCAACGGTATCCCAGTTGGTCTCTGCCAGCTGTGCTGGCTGGACCATCTGGCTCCCGTTGAAGACCCATGCTCCCTCATTTTCAGCAACTGCTTCCAGAGTTTCCTCTCTGGTCAACATTGCCGAGGTATGCCCGAACCTGTCAGCAATCTGCACTAGAGCCTTTTTTGCTTCCAAGTTAATGTCCTCCATGTTTATTGGAATGCTCTCTGAAGTATATGAAGCGAACAAGCCCACTACAATAGGTGAGAATTGGTAACCGAGAGACTGCACTCCTGCGTTGGGAAAAGACCTAATATTTTCCTGAGTCCGAGAACACATGCCTCAGGAGGCTCTCCCGCCCGGTGAGATTGTATCAAAGAGTAGCAGAATCATCCCTGTTAATGTCCCGGGGGGATGTGGCAGGGTCATCAAAAACAAACTCTCAGAGAGTGATAAGGAAAAACTGAAACTGGGCATCGAGATTACCGAAGTCACCAATCGTTGTGGAGACTACTTGGGGGATAGGATGCCCGGATTCTACATAGCATGTGTTGAATGCGCTGGAGATCTCAGAGAAGACTCACAGCCCGCATCTCCATAGCCACTCCCATAATCCTCATCGGGAGCGCATCCAATTGGACAATCATCACTCTGGAACTACCATCTTCCCGAACCCAAAATGGCGAATCCCACTCAACCGTGAAGATACCCTCGTCTTCTCCTGTTACCCTGCCTACAGAGAACTGCAGGTCGGAAGCTGCATGGATAACATCTCCAATGGCCATCTTCCTACCCTGGAAAGGAGCCTCCAGCAGATTGAATCGAGAAATCTCGTGACCGATCAAAGCGCCCCCATCAGGGGTGCAAATCATGCAGCCTCTATGCAAGGACTGCTCTCTCAGATTCCTCAGGGCTACTCCAACCCTGTCTCCAGTCATTGCAATTTCAACATCATCGTCCATCACCTGGAGAGACCTAACCACTCCGATCTCACCAGCCGGCATCACCTCGATATTGTCATGTTTTGAGACACTACCAGACTGCACATACCCTATCGCAACTAAGCCGACTCCTTTGACGTTGAAATACTGGTCAACAGGCAGGATTAGTGGAGATGAACCGGACACTTCGGCTGACGCCACCAAATCGTCTTGGATTCCAAAGAGAATGCCTCTGATGCCATGCTCGTCTATCCCTTCCTCGGCAACTTCCCAGTCTCTCAGACCGGCTTGGTCCAGCATCACCCTTACTTGTTCTGCGTCGATCCAGCCGCCCTCTTCGGGAGAAATTACGACAATTCCTCTCGAGATCCCGGAACATCCCAGTGCCACCATGGCCTCGCCTACTGATGCATCCAGCTCCTTGATCTCTAGCAATCCTGCCTTGGCGACATCTAGGACGCTTAGCAGGGGCCTGATGCTCTCTGGAAACTTCAGGGGCCTTAGCAGAGAAAGGATCCTGGTCCCTTCTCCGCCACTCTCCTTGTGGACATACGAATCAATGTCCCGAGAATCGCCCTTCTTGCCCAATTTCCTCGCTAAGTCTTCCGAACCCAATAGTGCCACATTTAGTACAGGCATCTAATCACCTACGTGGATAGCCCGAACTTATCCATGGCCTGAATCATCAGGAAGTAACCAGTAACGGTACACGCCAGACCAGCGGCTAGAGCAGGGTAGAAGTCCCAGCTCCTAGACTCGATTAACCAGGGCATCACTATGAAAATCAGCAGCGAAGGGATGAGTAGCCAGACGATGTCCTTCGCGAATGCGGATATGTCCAAGGCCGTCTGACCCTCGTGGAACATCATCATCATAGATAGGACGCTGACAATGGGGATCGATGCCAGCACCGCTGCCATCAGGGTGCTCCTCTCAGATATCTGGGCAATTGAGAAGATTATCAGAGCGGTCAGCAGAATCTTGCCCGCATCGAAAGCCCAACCCATGGGTTCCGCTGGGAATTTACCCTTTAGTTCATTCAGTTTCACACACCCTTTCGACACCAATACATATGCGAATCAATGCGAGATGCCAGATGGAGGGCGACCGCACCGAGTATCGCGACGGGGGCGAGATAATCGTCGAAGACCCGAACGAACCACTGGATCTGCTATCCCGATGGATTCAGGAAGCCAGGGAGAAGGGTGTCATAGAGTCCAACACGATGTGCCTCGCAACTGTAGATGCATCAGGCTCTCCGCGTAGTAGGATGGTTCTGATGAAGTTCCTCGAAGGGGAAGAGATCGGATTCTTCACCAACATGGAGAGCGACAAGTCGATCGAGATCCAATCAAAGCCCGAGGTTTCGGCTACCTTCTGGTGGCCTGAGATGGAGAGGCAGGTCAGGGTTGAGGGATCGGCATACGAAATGAAGAGGTCGCAAGTAGAGGAGTACCACTCATCCAGGCCCAGGGAGAGCAGGATTGCTGCCTGGGCATCGGATCAGAGCCGCCCGTTGGAGTCCCGGGAAGATCTACTCAGGAAGTTCGAGGAGATGGAATGCGATTTCGAGGGTACCGAAGTCCCCTTGCCACCATTCTGGGGGGGATTCAGAATCATCGCGGATCGCGTAGAGTACTGGTCTGGTAGGCCAAGCAGGTTGCACGAGCGCGTCGTCCTGACTAGATCCGGGGAATCGTGGTCGCAGAGCCGACTCTATCCCTGACTGGGGTCCCTGACGGTAGAAATCCCCCACGTCATCGCTGAGATAATCACAGCGGCGAGAATGATATTCAACTCTGCAATCCTGTCAAGAGCCATCACCACGAAGAAGAACAAGGTCTGCAAGGATAGCAGAGCCAGGTAGATTACCGGAGCTCCCCTCATCCTGTAGTCCATGAAGTCGTAGATGAAGACCCCGGAGATGAAGTTCGCATAGATTGCAGCCCAGGCTACGTATGCAATCCCGAAAACCGCGGGGAACACCAGGAATGCCAATTCCACCTCCATGTCGTTCACCAGTAGGGCGATTCCGAGAAGTGCCACGTTTCCATTGTGCATTACGATCTCGTACCATGCGAAGAGATGTGAGACGCTGTGACCCTTCGCAAGG
>MDTE01204991.1_pt1 | contig 10616 bp, 9 predicted proteins | sample 811231 | NCBI WGS metagenome assembly MDTE01 (sample SAMN05326651, study PRJNA326480) | marine metagenome | isolation source: seawater | place: Indian Ocean: Red Sea | collected 2010 | reverse complement strand
TGAGCCGTTTCTGAAAACTGCTGAGTGTCGCCGTGCGCTTGCATCCGCCAAGGGAACAGGCAGCGCATCGGGCGTGGTTGAGTTAGGCAAGGCGAGTATAAAGACTATGGCATTTGAGGAGTCGCACAACTTTCGTATTGACTGGTCGCAACCACGGGAAGAATTGATGGATCAGTTTGGCCGATGGCTGGACAACCAGGAGAAAAGCGGCCGCCTTATTCGAAAACCCACACTAGGTAAGCCACGGCACCCGCTGACGATGCTGCGCAAGGTGTCTATCGTCCGGCTTAAAGCCAACGGTCACTCCCTACGCACCGCCACGGCGGAGTTCACCGATAAGAAGCGGTTCGTAGAGAGTCTTAACAAAATTAATTGGACGACAGCCTCACGCGAGGTGAACAGCGCGTTGACGCGTCGCCGTAGTAACCTCAAATCCCTAGAGAGAAACATGGGCGGCAAGAACTGGAAAGCCAGCGTTTATAAGGGCTCTTAGACCCTAACTTTATAACGAGTTTCTAATGCCTGTTGGGCGTGATTCCTTGCCGGGGATTTTTCTTGCGCATATAACCCAGCCCAGACATAAGCGGCGAATCGGTTTAAAGATATTTATTAACGAGCAGCCGTGGTTCACTGCGAGGCTAATCAGCGTAGTGTAAAGCCGATCCGGTAGCCGTTGACCTAGGTAGCCGACCTGCGTGTCGAGGAACATCTGAGCCATGGTGGTCCAGTTGTTACCACGTCGAATTTCATCCAAAATCTCAAGTTCGGCCTCTTCCAGCAGATGCCTCAGGCCGTGGATCGTGTAGCGATAGTAGTCGTGCGGTTCTTCGTGCAGCGGCCAAGTCATCGGGGCGGAGAGAATAAGGATGCCGTTTGGCTTAAGCACTCGCGCCATTTCCGGGATAACCACTTCTGGCTGTCGCACATGCTCGAGCATCTGCGTGCTTATGATCGTGTCGAATGTTGATTCACGGAACGGAAGTACCATGCTGTCAGAGAAAAAATCGGCCCGTGTTCGGTTGCCGTAAGAACCATCCATGGTCACCGGCCAATCGGTGCCCAAGTAACGACTTCCGGGTGGTTTTAATAGACTTTCGTATGGCTTCATTCCGCAGCCGACATCGAGCATGATTCCAGGCTTAACGCGGTGATGTAATTCCCTCAACGCTTGAACGATACTAACACGCTCGAGGTAGTGCGGTCGGCGTTTTGAGGGGTGTAGGAACTCGCGTTCCACTGTAGCGCTGTCTTGGAGTCGGTCAGTCATGGCGTCGGGTACAGCCGCTTGGCCAGAGGCGCGTTATTAGACCAAACGGCAGCCAGTCCGAAAAGTAAAACGGCCTCTTTATCTGGTGCTCAATGGATACTCGCTTCTCTTTGGCGATGCGTTGCAAAAATGCATCAAACACCCTAAAGTATTCAGCCTCGGTGTGGCGTTCAGTGAGTGCTCTAGCATTTGCGCGTGCTTGACCAATCACGGACTCCGGCTTAGCCAAAAGAAATTTCAGCTTAGCTGCGGCTTGAGCAAAATCGAATGCTTCCCAGACAAACTCATCACCAAGTTTGTTCGCATAGGCGTCGCCGCCGCTACCGATTGACGGGCAAAGTGGCAGTACCCCAGTGCTGAAAGCTTCGAGCATCGAGATCGGTAGTCCTTCATAGTCGCTAACGCTCGTGATGAAGTCCCAATCGCGTAATACTGTTTGATACTCTTCGCCTGACTTGTGGCCATGAAATACAGTTCGTTCTTGGGGCAAATGTTGTTTAAGCCAGTTTTGCCTTGGGCCGTCGCCGAGCAACTCTAGACGGAAGTCGATTCCGGCTGTCTCAAACTCTTTGGCCAATTCGGGCAACCGTTCGACTCGCTTTTGTTCGGACTGCATCCGGCCGATCCAACCGATGACCACCGTGCGTTTGGCCAAGGGTAGTCGCTCCGGCATTAATTCAGTGGCGTCGATCGGGTACGGGATTAACTCAATCCTGTTCTCATTAGCCAAGTCCGGTAAGCAAGAAGACGCAATGTCGACGAGCGCATCACTTACGCACAACACACCATCGAGCAGTCCTGACTGTGTTTCAAGGTGGCGTTGTAGTCCGGTCCAGTCCGAGTGAAGAAGTCCGACACGCCGTTTAGCCGGCAGTAGGTCTGCAAGAAACTGCAACCCCCACATGTTGTGACAAACAGCTAACGAATCAGCAAATTGGTCGGAATAATGTTTGAATGCGGAGCGCATCGAACGGATGGAGTGGCTTCCATCAAAGCCGAGTCCGGAAATTTCAGGTTCCTCGAAATCATTTGGTTCAAAGGCGAAGAGAAAATTCGATTCATGCCCCCGCTTGGCATCCGAGGTTCGATGCCGCTTGAGGATGGATTGCACCCCCCCTAAACTTCGACAATAGGTGAAAAAATGAGACAGGCGCATCCTGGGACCAAGTGCTTGGCTTGGGTTGCAGATGGTTGAGTTGTGCCAAGAGATGAGTCAACAGAATCCGCCAAAAACCATGTAAACAATTGTAAAAAGTTGAAAAAATAAACGAAAATGCATATTTTGTTATCTTAAAAAGTAAACACAATGTATTGACAATGTATGTGCCAAGCGTATTTTTTGTTTAGCGAAGATGGATTTCGACTGGTTGGACATGCCGTTTGAGTGGGAAGGATTGGCCCCGAAGGACGTGGAAGAATCGTTCGAGGATCCGTTTTCATGCAAACTGTTGCCGGACTCGCCTCGTTATGCAGGGGAATCGCGTTATTTTAATCTCGGCATGGCGGCATCAGGTTATGGAATTTTCAGCGTCTACCGAACAAACGGCAGACAGATTCGAGTGCTGATGGCTCGAGGTTTCACGGAGGATGAAACTTTTTTTTATCAGCGAAAAATGAATCAAAGGATTGGCTGATCGATGATAAGGCGCTGGATAAAAAACCGGAATGAACGAGATAAGCGATTGGGAAGAAGTGCCGGCATTCGACGGAGAAGCGGCCGAAGCCGCCTACTGGGCGAATACCAGTATCACGCCGCGTTTGATGGAACTAGCACTTGCGCAAAGCGGCGACGGAGTCGAGTCGATCACCATCTCGCTCCGAATGGATCCGAGGATGCTTTCCAAGATCAAGCGTTTGGCGCGGTCGAGGTACTTGGGATACCAGAGCATGATTAAGCAGTGGATGAGTGAGCGGTTAGAACAGGAGACACGGGATTAATGAAAAGGTTAATAAACAAAAAAAGAGCATCGCTGCTTGGCTTTACGTTGGTGGAATTGCTGGTGGTTATTGTGATCATCGGCATATTGGCATCGTTGGTAGTGGGCTTGAGTGGTACAGCCAGTCGTAAGATGCGAGAGTCCCGCACCAGGGCCGAACTGGTTGCGATTGAAACGGCGATCGAGTCCTACAAATCGAAGTTCGGTCACTATCCACCATCCAACCCGGATAACCCTGCGCTTAACTCTCTTTATTACGAGTTGACCGGTGCCTTATACAGTCCAGGTCGAAAAACATTTCGTGATCCAATGTCGGGAGTCGTAATGAGTGTCCAGATGATCAAGGAGCATTTTGGTGTCGAAGGATTTGTCAACACTGCACGCAGTGAGAAGGAGTTAAAAACCTTCTTTGAGCCTAACCCGAAAACGGTTCGTCATATAAGTGATGAACACGGTGAAGATGACGAGGGCCATGGTCATGAAAAACATCATCCCGATGAGGTGCATATTTTATGTGCTCCAGTACCTTGGCCGCTCAACCGTGACGACCATCCTGTCCGCCATCACGGCAAGGTGGCCAAAGGCATCAATCCTTGGCGTTATGTTACGGGCCAGCCTGTGGTGAACAATATCGGGAAGTTCGATCTTTGGGCCGAGATCGTTGTAGGTGACGAGGTTTTGGTTATCAGCAACTGGCGCAATGACACCTTCTCCCGCGATCAGTTATCTAGATATTACAAAAAGAAAAAACGATGAGTACATTTTAAGGATCAAGTGAAAATGAAAGTAAAAACAATGAAGCCCAAAACGGTAAGGCTCTTGTCCGCTGGCGGATTTACCCTTGTAGAATTATTGGTGGTCATTGGCATTATCGCCATTCTGGCTGGAATGATTCTGCCGGCGCTTGGCAAGGCCAAGGATTCTGCAAAGAAGGCGCAGGTTCGTAGTGAGATGCAGAATATTTCGGGTGCAGTCAAAGCTTACGAGGCGGAGTATAGCCGGTTTCCGATACCGACTCAGATCACCGACCAACTCAAGACCCCGGACTATACATTTGGCACTATGCATATGAACGGCAACTCGGCCCGGCGCCTGACTAACCCCAAGGGAGATCCGTTACCGAAGATTGCAACGGCTGGCAGGATACAGGTAAGCAATGCAGAGCTAGTGGCGATTTTAAGAGCTCAGGATAAATTTCGAAATGGTCGCCCTAACTCAAATCGGAATCATAGATTGAATCCCAAGAAGGTCAATTTTCTCAATGCCAAGGATGTGACTTCAACAACTCAGGGTGGGGTGGGTACTGATGGAGTATACCGTGATCCTTGGGGTAGTCCCTATATCGTCACTTTGGATGCAAATTACGATGGCAAAACGATTGATGCATTTTACGGACAAGCTTCCGTCTCTGGTGCGGAAAGAAACGAAGGATTAAATGGTTTGACCCGGGTAAAGGGTGGTTATCAAGCCAACTCGTCCGTGCTGGTCTGGTCGCTTGGTCCGGATCGGCTGTCCAGCGCGGATGAAAAGGCAGATCAGGGGGTCAACCGGGACAATATTCTAAGCTGGCAGTGACCGTGCTCAAGCGGGTCGACAACATGGATGATGAACATACCAACCGACCGCAGGTGGTAAGTGCGGGCCAAGCACCTAAGTTTGGCCGTGATGCGTTTACGCTACTTGAGTTACTGGTGGTCATCGGTATCATAGCAGTTCTGACAAGTATCACGCTGCCGGCGATGAAGGGATTGGGGCGCACCGCTACCAATACCGGTGCGATACGACAGTTGGTAGAAGACCTGCGGTACGCCCGCCAAATCGCCCTTCGGGATCGCTCCACAGTGTATGTCGTTTTTGCTCCGACAAATATCTGGGACATTATCAAGGACGTGGACCGCGAAATGTTGCCGCCGCGCAAAAAGGATCCCCGCTTGCTTTCGCTTACTAATATGCTGGAGAAGCAGTTCAGCGGCTATGCCATCATGTCGATGCGTTCGGTTGGTGATCAACCTGGGCAAAGCTATCCAAAATATTTGACCGAGTGGAAACGGTTGCCCGACGGAATGCTGATCGCTCCGTATAAGTTTATGGCATGGCGCAAGGGTGTGCATGAATACAAACGTGGCGACGAGTATAGTGACGGATTTCTTCGAGATCATTATTATGGTCATCCGCCCCAGAAACCCATAATTCCGTTTCCCCTCGCAGACAGCAGCCCGGCTCTACTTCCGCATGTGGCATTCAATTCGCGAGGGCAACTGGTTAGGCGTGATGGGTACGGCAAAATTAAACCGACTGGCCGTGACGAGGTCATTCCGCTGGTTGAGGGGAGTGTGTTTCATGAACGGGGTCGGTTTGGAAATTATTTGCCCGTCAAGCCAGACGTGCTGGTCACTGGCGGTTATGCAGATGCCTCAACCACGACGGGTGGTCCTACCGGGCACGGTCAAGCGATTCAGCATTATCACAACTGCATTCGGGTGAACCATATCACCGGCCGTGCAAGGGTGGAAACATTGGAGGTGGAGTCGAAATGAAAGCGCTTAGAAAGAGTTCGTTTTTTCTCCGAGGCCAAGGCGGTTTCACAATGATCGAGTTGGCGATCTGTTTGGGCATCATCGCCTTCGCATTGATCGCCATTATTGGAGTGCTACCAGTCGGTATTAATGTGCAGAAAGATAACCGCGAGGAGACCATTATAAATCAGGATGGGATGTACTGGATGGAAGCAATCCGCAGTGGCGCCATAGGGATGAATGAACTGACAAACCATGTTGTTTTTATTGAGATTCAGGGATCTGATTCGGAGTTTTATCGTTGGGAACCGTTGCCGGCTCGTGCGGGGGACAGCCATATTGAACTTCCAAGAGGGGTCAAGGGAGCGGCCATCATCGGCTTGTTAAGTATGCCAGCGCAGGCTGAACTCGATGGGCCATTTGCTGTGAGGAACTGGCCGCAGATTAACAACGAATCGCGTCGGTATAACCGGATTCGGGCCAAGATTCGGGCGATCAGTGGCAGTGCGGTAGATCAAGGAGAGGCGGCTAAAGAGATGGCTTTTTCATATCGGTTAACTTCCGAGGTCAGGCCGATCAGAACCATGGGGGATTGGGGCAACCTGTCCACAAACCGGGTCGCGATGGCTGCTAACCGGTTTCGTAAACTAAACTTTTACGAGATCAAGCTTACCTTCCAGTGGCCGGAGTATAATTTTGGTGGGGAGGAAAGGCCGGGACCGAATAAGAAAGTGTTTCGTACAGTTGTAGCTGGTCGCTTGGTCAACCGAACGCTGGACTTGCGAACCCCACTTGATTCTGACACAGGCCAGTTTAAGGAGGATATTACTTCGCCGTTTTTCTTTTTTGAACCGAACCGGTTCAGCGTTCCCAAGATGGTTGTCGATCAATGACATGCCAACATCACAACGCCCAAGTCCGGGCACGTTGCAGCCGCGCGTTTACCATACTGGAGTTATTGGTAGCTGTTTCGGTGATGACCCTTGTCATCTATGTTCTTTATGCATTGTTCAACCAGACTCAGTCTGCGTTACGAAAAAATGCATCTCAGGTGGACGTGAACGAAGGAGGTCGTGCTGCGATGGAGATGATCGTCCGTGAACTCTCTCAAATGCAGGTTAGCGGTTATCCTGCCATTACCAATTCACAGACACAATTGATCTATTCCGGGAGTAAGAGTTTTTTTTCCCGTGTCACACCAGGTAACACGGCGTTGCTTCTGGCTTACCAGTCTGATGCCCTTACCTCTGAGGGTGATCAGGAAGATTTGGACCAGGGTTTCCGGACTAATATCATAGAAGATTTCACATTTACCAGCCGCGACGATTCTGGATTTGTTGTGACCAGTTATCGGGTCGTCGGCGCTACAAACGGAATTGGCACTCTTTCCCGGTGTCGCACCAACGGTACACTGCGAGTTTCTCTTCCAAACCAAGCGCTAATAAGCAAAACAGATATTTTTAATAGATTATTTTTTGATCCGATTGTTAATGCTGATTCTGTCGCGTTTGAGCCTATTGTTGATGGGGTGATTCATCTGCGTATCACAGCACATGATCAATTAGGTCGTCCCCTTGGGCATGGAAGTCTATTTTATGATCCGCTTGGCTTGAACCTTGCGCGGCTTGATTTAGCTGGCAAACCGCTGTTTCCCGTGGCCACAGACCGACATATAGATGGTATCCTGATGCAAGATCGAGAAGGGCAGAGTAGGGCGGAATTTCATGGTGCGTTGCCCGATTATTTTGATTTGGAAATGGCTGTTCTTGAGCCACAAATATTGAAACAGGTACGTGCATTGCCGAAGGCTTTGCGGGCTAATTTCCTTGGCCAACAAATAGGCAAGGTCACTCTGTTTCGTCAGCGAGTCCCCATAAGGCATAAACAGTGAATCGATTCAGGACACAACGCGGCGCGGCGCTGGTGATCACCTTGATCATGCTGGGGATGGTGACCGCAATGACGGTTGTGTTTCTTGGTATCAGCCAGCGCGAGCGTGCCTCGGTGACAGTGGTTTCCGATCAGGTAAGCGCACAATTGATGGCTGAGACTGCTGCTGCCAGCGCCATGTCGGAGGTGGTTGGTCGTATTGTGGCTACGCAGGATCCCTTGGCCTATGATATGTCGGTCTCGACCAACTACATCAACCGACTTGGGTTTGTTCCCGGCAGAGTTTCGCCGACCAATGTCAGTTACGTCTACCCCAACGGCCGGCCGCTTGCCCCGGATGATTTGCTGGTTAACCTTGCCAACTTGCATGAACTGGCAAGGCCGCCAGTGTTTGTGGATACCAACGCTTTGGGCTGGCGTCCTAAACAATATGTTGCGGCCGAGGATTTTCGTTTCTATTTGGACCTTAATCGTAATCGGGCTTACGAACCCAGTGGACTCCAGATCGTGACCAACTGGCAGGGACGCCCCGTGGTCGCTCCGGATGGCAGGTTTGCGACTGATTACTTTATGGGTGATCCCGAATGGATTGGTCAGCTAGAGAACCCCGCTTTTGCACACGGGCCGAATAATCGTTTTGTCGGTCGGTACGCCTACATGGTTTTGCCGACCGGTCGTTCGCTGGACATCAACCACATCCACAATCAGGCCCGTGACCCTATGAATCCACGGCTCGACATTCCAAGGGGCCGAGGCAACCAATACCTCTATATGCGGAATCAGGGCGTGGGCTCATGGGAGCTGAATCTCGCTGGGTTCCTGCGGCAGCTTAACCCGATTCAGTGGCAATACTATTACGACTGGATAAGGCGTCCAGTCAATATGAATGGTCTTGATCTGCCTCGGGCCGATCGATGGGCTTTCTCTGATGCTCGCGACATATTGATGCATCGCTATTACGGTTCGCGACGTAATCTCGCCGGTATGATCCCCGCGCTTGGGCTGCCGCCCAGCGTATGGCCAAGGTTCAGGGACAATCTGATCGATGATTACTCGGACGGTCCTTTGGTTTTGAACAATACTCCAATGTTGGACAGCGAGGATGGCTTGCGTGTGGATTCGGTCATCGCACCCTGGCCTGGTGCCGAGAATCCGCGTCGATTCACGGATGTACAGCAGTTACTCACTTTCCAGTCGTATGCCGAGCGGCCACAGCGGGCGACTAACTTTGTTTCCCGCCTGCGTCAGGCGATGAATGTCCGACCCAAGTCGATGCACACGCGAAAGCGTTTTGACTCGTACGACCGCCGCACCTATTACCGGCTTCTGAGTCAGATGGGGGTAGATTCAGAGCCGGCGTTGCGTGGCAAACTGAACATCAATAATGCCAACGACTGGTTTACTGGTCATAACTTACAGACCAACTGGACGGCCAACGAATTTATCAATCGAGCTGCCCATGCAATGCTGCGGGCTAGCCTGGTGACTCGTTCGGCGACCAATCTTGCGACTGGGAATATTTACACGGCTGGGTTCATCGGTGGCAAGGTGGTTAACCCGGATATCGGCATCGTTGGTTTGAGACATCCGCTGTTTCCTATGCGGCAAAATCAGGCCGTGTTCAATCCAACTAACGTAGTTTCGAGTGGCATCCAGCTCTTTCCGGCCAACGCCTATACGCCGGAGGTGCATCGGTTGCTGCAGTTGGCGGCGAACATCTACGATGCAACGACTAATCGCTTTGAAAAGACCATTGTATACCCTCATCCGCCGACAGTCATGCGACCGGTGTTTCGAAAGTACTCTAATCCGGCCGGTGGCACTGGTGTGTTTATTTCCCGTTATACGGAAGTGACCAACGACTTGCAGAGAATTCAGCGGCAAAACTTCTTTGACCTGACGAACGTGGTGTTGCGACCACAATTTAGTTTCGACACTGACTTGCATATCAACATACACGGTGTGCCGTGGATTGTTGGGGCGAAGAAGGGGCTGCCGAATTTCAACGAGTATTCGGTGGAATCAATCGTGCAAGTGTCTCGCCGTCTGGAGGTGAACAAAGGAAATATAGGCAACATTTTACCGGAGAATAGTCGCAACTGGCGAACCAATCAGATGTATACCTTGGGTATCACCAACGTCTTCGGCATAGAGGGATGGAACTCTTACTCCAATCATCCCACAAATGCCTATCCTCGCCAGCTTGATATGCATGTGCGCCACCAGTACCAGATTGGGTTGTGGGACCACAGCGTCACAAACCGTTCTGGCGTTGCGCTACCTCGCTTGCTTACGAATTTGGTTTCCCGGCCATTCAATCAAATCACAAAACTTGATCGTGGCGAATGGCGAGGGAGGGAGTTTAAGGTGCCGCTGAACGCTGGTGCGACTACAATTACCAATTCCATTTATAGTACCAGTCTTAAACGTTTTTTCCCTGCCAACCGTGCATTCACCAATGTATTTGAGACCGGGTTTGCGGTGCCGGACTGGAAGTTGCACATTACAAACCGTGTCCAATATTTTCTTGTAGATCGCAATTTGAGTCGCGTGATTGATGCGGTCAATCTCGACAATCTAGTCACCTCGCTGGACATTACTCAACTGGTCAATGGTCAATCTGCTGCTGGAGAGGCTTTCTTTTCTTTGTCGGAGGGTGCTTTTTGGGATACCAACCGAATTGATGCCAGCGAAGGCAACCAAAGTCCGACTTTTGGCATTATTAACCAAATGAAGGTGTCTCGCGGAGAAAAACCGGTAAGTTTGGCATTTTGGCGCAGCTATAACAATGACCCTTACACTGGCCGGAACAAGGACAAGGCTATTCAGGATTTTAATGATTTCCTTCGAGGACAGAATCGTCCGCGTCGTCCGTCCGACCTCATTCGCAAGCAGGCACCGTTCACTCCGACCCGTAAAATTTACAAGCGTGCCTCGTGGCAAGCCAATGACCCGCTCGTTCACTACACAGTTAACGATCTTACCGACCCGATTATCACAGACCGG
>MDTE01099572.1_pt1 | contig 10616 bp, 10 predicted proteins | sample 811231 | NCBI WGS metagenome assembly MDTE01 (sample SAMN05326651, study PRJNA326480) | marine metagenome | isolation source: seawater | place: Indian Ocean: Red Sea | collected 2010 | reverse complement strand
GATTGATATCTCCAGTTTCAGAATGATCATTGGTTTGTTTTACAGCAGATATTTCAGTAAGCCCGATTCTTGTGTAACCAGCAATATATCCTGGTACTACATGTTTTTCATATATTTCTAATATATCGGTTTCAGGAGATGCCTGAATCTGTTCATCAATAGTAATGATTTTTCCTTCTGCAAATAGCATGTCATAGCCTTCTAAGACATCCCCAGATACTGTATGTAGTGTACCCCCACGCAGTAATATTGGTCTTTTTTGATCAGAGCCAGGCAACTGTTCATTTGCAAGCAAAGCTGAGCTAGAAAAAAGTAAGATTATAATGATATTAGTCAATTGGATATATCCATATTATTTAGTTCAAAATCATTCATTAGACAGCCATTTTTATGTTTGGGTGTAGCGCTATTTGGTTTCATTTCTTTTCCAATTGATGGAGCATTAGATAGTAGTATTTTTTGAATAAGGTTTTCTCTTTCGGCTTTATCTCTTTCCTCAAGCTGTGCATTATCATCCACTGACCAATATCGAGTACCATCAATCCAAGTTTCTAAAACTTTAGAGTATATAGACAATGGAGGTCCATCCCATATTACAAAGTCAGCATCTTTACCTTCCTCTAATGACCCTACCCATTTATCAATTTTTAATTGTTTTGCAGGATTTATTGTAACAAAATGCAAAGCTTCTTCCTCTGATAAGCCTCCATATTTTACAGCTTTCATTGCTTCTGTGTTCATCCGCCTTGCAAGTTCATCATCATCGGAATTAAATGAAACTAGAACATCGTTATTTGCCATTAGTGTTCCATTATATGGGATTGCATCAATAACTTCATATTTATACTGCCACCAATCTGAAAAGGTAGACGCTCCTGCGCCATGCTCTGCGAGTCGCTCAGCAACTTTATAACCTTCAAGCACATGTTGGAATGTTGCAATTGTAAAGCCGAAATCTTCAGCTATTCTTGTCAACATCCATATTTCATCTTGACGATACGAGTGGCAATGTAGTAGTCTTTTTCCTTCAAGTATTTCCGCAAGAGCCTCAAGTTCGAGGTCCTTTCTTGGTGGAACTTTCTTTTTCTGAGCTTTAGAATTTCTTTGATATGTTTTGTGAAGGTGTCTATAGTCTTGAGCAGCTCTAAAAGCATCTCTTATAACTTGTTCAACGCCCATCCTTGTTTGTGGATATCTTCCGGTTCCCTCCCAATTTGCTTGTTTTACATTTTCACCAAGAGCAAATTTGATTCCTTGGGGAGCATTATCGTATATTAGATCTTCAGGTCTTGAACCCCATCTTAGTTTTATAACAACATTTTGTCCCCCAATTGGATTTGCGGAACCATGTAATACATTAGCAGTGGTTAATCCACCTCCTAATTGCCTGTAAATGTTGATGTCATCTGAAAATAAAACATCTTGCATTCTAACCTCAGCCGTTACTGCCTGAGCTCCTTCATTAATTGAACTTGCTGCAGAATGACTGTGGCAATCAATTAAACCAGGTGTTACATATTTATCTGTTCCGTCAATCACTAATGCACTCCCCATAGGGACACTAATATCAGGTGCGACTTTATCAATCTTTCCATTGACAAATAAAATATCCCACTCATTTACTATTCCTTTCGCGCCACATGTCCATATGTTTGCATTATCTATGAGGACTGCATTTGGTGTCAGCAATTCTTTGCCTAAGCCATATGAACCCTCTGGATAGTATAAGTCCAAATTGCTTGGATTTTCTTTTTCATTTTTTGGAGGAGTAATTTGTTCTGTCCTTTTAGCATCAAATGTGTATTCATTCGATCCATCGTATGCTACTCCACTAATTTGATCTTTATTAAGGTCTCCCTTAAATGCTAAAACAGCATTAATGCCTAGCAAGTTACCATCTAATTTAAATTCTATGTTATTATCATATATTCTGAGGTCTTTAAGTACTACTGCTTCTTCATCCAGTCTTAATTTTCCCTCAAGCATGTTATCACGTAATGCTTTCTGACTTTTACTAGGATCTTTTGTATAAACATTGGGCACCGATAAATTCAATTCATATTTATTGCTTTCAATTTCAAAATCCCATTTACCTGCAAAAATTGGTTTTTGACTATTTGAGATATATTTTTCTTTTCCAGCTAGCCATAATGAGGTGACTCTGGTATTTGAATTAAAATAATTTCCATCTGTAACTACCAGATTTGCTATAAATCCAGGTTGAATTTTACCCAGCACTTTTTCTAATCCCATTGCTTCTGCTGGATATGTTGTAAGCGCAGCAAGGGCAACATCTTGAGATAAGCCTCTATCAATTATTCGTTGGAGATTCTTTCTAAATTCACTTTTCTTTTTTAGTGTTCCAGCTGTAAAGCTAAAGCGCAGACCCCCAGCATACACCTTTTTTATATTATCTGGAGCCATATCCCAATGTTTTAGTTGTTCATTAGAATATTGCAGAGCTATATAAGGATCACCTACTCTAGGTTTTTTTGGAAAATCAAGGGGAAAGATAATAAATGGGTTTTGATCTTTAATTTCTTCAAGTCTCCGATATTCATATCCACTACCTAGCAACCAAACATTAAGATTAAACTCTTTTCCAATTTTTAATGATCTTAATGCGCCATGCTCCTCTTTTGTAATAAACGTCATAGGACGCCTAGAATTTTGAAATTTGCTTATTTCTAGAAGTGAAGGGTTTAATGCTATTGGTTCATTTTCTTCTGGATACTTTTTAAGTATTTCGAGCGACTTATTATACCAGTTTGCATCCAACAATGTTTGTCTAATTAATGCAATAACACCTAGTAGAGAATTTGGATAGCTTCTTTCAGACCATCCACCTGATTTGAATTCAATTATCTGAGACACATCTTTTGCGATAGATATAGTTTCATCATTTAAGATAACAAGGTCAGATTTACCTTTGAAAATGCCTTTTTCAGGCACAATGTGTGCGGCAGTAATACCAATCGAGTGCAGTGCATCTATATCTTTTGTTTTTAATTTAAAATCATCTTTTACTCTATACTCAGGCTTAACCTTTTTATTCCAATGATTATCAGGGCTTTTAGTTTTTTCATCTTGTTTTATCTGCAACCATCCATCAATAAATCCTGCATATATATGAGATCCATTCATATCAATTTCATAGGCATCTAAAGGTACTTTTATATAGCGACCTACTTTTTCAATTTTCCCATCTCTTATTATCAGTGTTGCATCTTTTATGGAGTCACCAGGTTCTGTATGTACCATTGCATGTTTCAGGGCCCAAACTCTTGGGTTATTTTGATGTATATCTCTTACAGGCTCTGTTTGAGATATAAGAAATGAAAGAAAGACTGTTAAATATAAAATATTATAAATCAAAAATTTGGTCCTTTTAACTCATTTTCACTTATAAAATCGGTTACATATTTATATGTTTTTTCAACATTATCTGATATATGGAATAAATCTAGATCTTCTGGAGAAATAGTACCAATTTCAACTAGATATTCCCAGTTCACGACCTTTTCCCAAAATTCTTTTCCATGTAAAACTATTGGCAAACGTTTTTTTATCTTCTCTGTTTGTAGAAGCGTAAGAAGCTCCATAAGCTCATCAAGTGTACCAAACCCACCTGGTAATACTATCAAAGCTTTAGCTAGATAAAGAAACCAAAATTTACGCATAAAAAAGTAATGAAACTTCATACTCAGATCACTTGAAATCCATTTATTTCCAGATACTTCATGTGGCAATGATATTGTAAAACCTATATTGATACCGCCGGCTTCAGAAGCGCCACGATTAGATGCTTCCATTATCCCAGGGCCACCACCAGAACAAACGATATACCTGTGGTTTGATTCTTTTAAGCTTTTACTCCACAATGTAAATTTACTTGCTAGCTCTCGAGTTTCTTCATAATAGCGGCTCATTTTTAAATCAATTTTACACCGTCTTAATATCTTTTTATCAGCATTACTTGGAAGATTAGCTAGTGCTTTTTCAGCATCATCACGTGATTTTGTCCTTGCTGAACCAAAAAATACTATTGTATCTGATATTTTATTGCGTTGTAATCTTTGATAGGGGCCATAATACTCGGAAAGTATTCTAACAGACCTACCAGATGGACTTGCTAGGAAATCTTTACTATAATAAAATCTATCTTTTTCATCAATTTTTGCCATACTTTATTATCCTTAAGTATTGTGATATAAAAAGTAAAGATTTTCTTTTTTACAAGAAAGTCATGATTAAATATTTTAAATTTTGTTGATTGAACAAATTTAATAAAGGTATTTTTAGATAATGTCTTGGCGCTTTTTATTTATTGCTCTGCTATACTCATGTTCTAGTCAACCACCTAGACCAATTGTAATGCCACCAACAAAAAAAGCAAATAACTCAACTAAACAAGAGACCATTTATACGCTTGGATATATGTCAGATTATGATATTTGGGAATTTTTAAAAGGTAGTCCTGCACAGAAAGATGTAATAGAAACATTTGGCTTGCCTGATTCTGTTTGGCTAGATGAAAATAGAACAACAAAGTATTTATACTATTATATTTTACAATTGCGAGACTACAATACAATAGAGATTAGTACAAAAACAGATACAGTTTCTGGGTTTGAATGGGATTAGAGCAGAATGGATAAAAAATTATTGAATTATAGTGACTACCTAAAACTTGAAAATATTTTGAATTCTCAAGAATTAAAAAGTGCAGATCGTGGCACACCAGCCCATGACGAGATGCTCTTTATAATAATACATCAAGTATATGAGCTCTGGTTTAAACAAATAATATTCGAGTTAGATTCTGTTTTAAAAATGTTTGGGAACAAATCGGTTGAGGAATCAGATGTCAGTCAAGCTGTGTTGAGATTAGATAGAATCATTGAGATCCAAAAAATACTTATTGATCAGATCCGTATATTGGAAACGATGACGGCTATGGACTTTCTTGAGTTTAGGGATGATCTCTTTCCCTCATCTGGTTTCCAAAGTGCTCAATTCAGACTGCTTGAGAATAAACTAGGTCTTCTTAAAGAGGAAAGAATTAATTATGGTAGGAATGATTATAAAGTTTCAATAATAGACGATGAGAAAGAAAAGGTCAAAAATTCAGAGGAGCAAGAATCATTGTTTCAATTACTTGAGAGATGGTTAGAACGGACGCCTTTTCTCTCTTTTGAGGGGTTTGATTTTTGGGAGCAATATAGTGCTGCTGTTAGGACGATGCTCAAAAATGAAAAAGAGATTATAAAAAAGAATCCTAATTATACAAAAACTGTAATTGAATATCATCTTTCAGAGCATGAACGTGCTGTGGATTCTTTTGAGGCAATGATTGATTCCAAGAAGCACGATGAATTAATTAAGAAGAAAAAAAAACGTTTGTCACATAAAGCAACAAAAGCTGCGTTATTAATCTTTTTGTATCGCGATGAACCCATACTTCATTCTCCATTTAATTTTCTTTCAAGGCTTATAGACATGGATGAACTTTTTACAACATGGAGACAGAGGCATGCTCTTATGGTAAGAAGAATGATTGGCGCTAAAATAGGAACTGGAGGATCTTCAGGACATGCTTATTTACAGGCAACAACACAAAGGTATAAAATATTTACAGAGCTAGCAGATTTATCAACATTTTTTATTCCAAGATCCTCTCTTCCCAAGTTACCTAACCATATCAAACAAAATTTAGGGTATTATTTTAAATCATGAATCTAACACTAGAAAATAAGCATGCTATCGTTTGTGGTAGTTCAGATGGAATTGGAAAAGCATCTGCATTGATAATGGCTCAGAGAGGTTGTGAATTAACTCTTGTTGCTAGAAATGAAAAAAAACTTAATACTACGCTATCTGAATTAAATACTGAGCGAGGACAGGTTCACGAGATTGTTTGTGTCGATTTTAATCAGCCAAATAATTTAAAAAAGAAAGTGGCATCTCATTTGAAATCATTAGAAAAACCCGTCGATATCCTAGTCAATAATTCTGGTGGTCCACATGGGGGGCTACTTATTGAGGCTGATGAAAATGAATTCAGGGTCGCTTTTGAACGTTTATTGATATGTAACCAAATAATGGCCAAAGCCGTTTTCCCTGGGATGAGGGAAAAAGGCTCAGGGCGTATTATTAATATTATTTCTACTTCAGTAAAGCAGGTAATCCCAGGTCTTGGTGTATCCAACACAATCAGAGGTAGTGTAGCACAGTGGGGTAAGACACTTGCTATTGAATTGGGTGAGTATGGTATCTGTGTTAATAATATTTTGCCTGGATATACTTCAACAGCACGACTCCAAGATCTGGCTGATAGTAAGGCTGAGACTCTAGGGGTTACTCCTCAAGAAGTACGTGAGCTATGGGCTCAAAAAACTTCACTAGCACGATTAGGTACACCAGAAGAAATTGCAAATACAGTAGCATTTTTAGCATCTGATGAATCTGGATACATAACAGGACACAACCTTTCTGTCGATGGAGGAAGATTTGGTGCATGAAAATAATGGATAGGTATATCTGGTATAGCAACATATTTCAATACTCCAATAAATAACATAAAGATGGAGCTTGTTCAAAATTTTATTGGTGGTCAGTATATTGCTAGTGATTCAAAGAATTTTATTGATATATACGAGCCAGCAACTGGAGAAATCTATGGACAGTTAAAAGATTCAAATGCAAATGATATTAATCTTGCTGTTAGCTCTGCTAAAACAGCATTTCCTATTTGGTCAAATCTGACGGTTAAAGAAAGATCGGTTTATTTAAATAATATCGCTGATGGTATTGAAACAAGGTTGGATGAATTTGCAGAATTTGAATCTAGAGATACGGGAAAACCTATTGCACTTGCAAGGTCTCTTGATATCCCGAGATCTGTTATCAATTTTAAATTTTTTGCTGAATATGCTAATAATTTTGAATTCAAATTTTACCTAAATAGTAAAACATCGCAAAATTATATTAATAGATTTCCTTTGGGGGTTGTAGCATGTATCTCACCTTGGAATCTGCCACTTTATTTATTCACCTGGAAGATTGCACCTGCTTTAATTTCCGGGAATACCGTTATAGCAAAACCTTCAGAGTTCACACCCTATACTGCTTTTATTTTAGGAGATGTTTGTAAAGAAGCAGGCCTACCTCCTGGTGTTTTAAATATTGTTAATGGTAAAGGAAATACCTGTGGAGATTTATTGGTTAAACATAAAGAGATCAAAGCGATTTCCTTTACAGGTGGAACGTCCACTGGTAAAGTGATTTTTGAGAATTCATCGAATTCATTGAAAAAATTATCGCTGGAAATGGGAGGTAAGAATCCTGCAATTATTTTTGGTGACTGCGATTATGAATCGATGCTTGATAATATTGTAAGGTCATCATTTTCAAATCAAGGTCAGATCTGTTTGTGTAGTTCACGACTTTTAATCGAAAACACCATCTATGAAAAATTTAAAAATGATTTTTCTTTAAAAGTATCGGAACTTTTAATAGGTGACCCTTCTAAGGATGAGACCCAATTTGGATCTATTGCCTCAGAAAGCCATTTTCAAAAAGTGGTTAGTTATATTGAGTTAGTAAAGAAGGAAGGAGGTAAGATTATACTGGGAGGACAAAAAGTAGAATTAGAAGGGCGATGTAGCAATGGATGGTTTATAGAGCCAACTATAGTGGAAGGTTTAGATCCATTAAGTAAAGTGAATCAAGAAGAAATCTTTGGTCCAGTGGTGACTTTACAATCTTTTAAAACAGAAGCTGATGTGATTGAAGTTGCTAATAATACCGATTATGGATTATCTGCGACTATATGGACAGATGATATAGAAAAAGGAGAAAGGGTTGCCAAACAAGTTGATGCAGGTGTTATTTGGATAAACTGTTGGTTATTACGAGATTTGAGGACACCATTTGGAGGTATGAAAAACTCTGGTCTAGGAAGGGAAGGGGGCGATGATGCAATTAAATTTTTTACAGAACAGAAAAATATTTGTATGCCTGTATGATACCAAAATATAATAAACATATATTTATTTGTACTAATGAACGTTCCAAGGATAGTCCTAGAGGTGATTGCCTTAGATGTGGTGGCATGGATATTAGAACGAAATTCGTTCAACTTATTAATCAGCATGGACTTAAAGGAAAAGTTAGGGCAAATAAAAGTGGTTGTTTGGACGTCTGCGAATTGGGAGCAGCAGTTGTAATTTACCCAGATAATATTTGGTATACTCGGGTTGAGGTTCAAGATGTTGATGAAATATTTGAAACATCTATAATCAATAATAGAGTAGTCGATCGGCTATGCGCTAATGAAGAGACCTGGAAAGAATTACAAAATATTAGAGGCCTAAGATCATGAATGATAGTATTAAGACAAACAAAGCACCTGATCCGGTAGGAAGCTACCCTCACGCAAGAAAAGTAGGCAATTTATTGTTTTTGTCAGGCGTGGGGCCAAGAAGGCCAGGCACCAATGTGATCCCGGGAGTTATGATGGATGGTCAAGGTAACCCATTAGGTCATGATATAGAGGCACAGTGTCATTCAGTTTTTGAAAATATAAAGATCATACTAGAAGAAGCAGGGAGTCATTGGAATAACCTTGTTGATATAACTGTTTTCTTAACAAATATGAAAAGAGACTTTGATATTTATAATGAGATCTATGCATCTTACTTTCAAGATAATCAGCCTTGTAGAACAACGGTTGAAATAACATCTCTTCCTACACCTATTGCGATTGAACTAAAATGTATTGCAACTATTGATGAATTAAAGAAATGAAATTAGAGTCACCACTTAATTTTAAAAATTGGATCGATGAGAATCGCCACCTATTAAAACCTCCAGTAGGGAATAAGGTTGTTTATGATGATGGTGATTTTATGGTCATGGTTGTTGGTGGGCCAAATTCTCGTAAAGACTATCATGTTGACCCAGTTGAAGAGTTCTTCTATCAGTTAGAAGGAGACATGGTACTAAAGGTGATAGAGGATGGTAAAAGGGTTGATATCGAGATCAAAGAAGGTGAAATATTTTTGCTTCCTAAATATGTTCCACATTCACCTCAAAGGTTTGAAAATACTGTAGGACTAGTTGTAGAATATAAAAGACAAGAAGGAGCATTGGATGCTTTTCAATGGTATTGCGATATTTGTAATAAATTACTTTATGAGGTCACTTTAGACCTAGAAGACATCGTAGCCCAGCTACCACCACTATTTGAGGCTTATTGGAAAGACATTGACGCAAGAACTTGTGAATCATGTGGAGCGGTACAAGACCCTCCGAATTAATATATTTTGAAAATTGATATTCATACTCATATTCTTCCAGAGAATTGTCCAGATATGGAGAGCGAATTTGGATATAGTGGATGGGTCAGTTTAGAACATACTCAAGAAGGCACCGCTCGCATGATGAAGGATGGAGAGTGTTTTCGTCTAATTGAATGTAATTGTTGGGACCCTCTTGCTCGTATTGATGATTGTGATAATGACCAGATAGATATACAAGTGCTTTCCACTGTTCCGGTGATGTTTAACTATTGGGCCCAAGCAAAACATACTCATATAGTTTCAAAGATTTTGAATGATGACATAGCAAATATAGTTGACCGATATCCACAAAGGTTCATTGGACTGGGAACCATACCCATGCAGGATGAAAAATTAGCGATAACTGAATTAGAGAGATGTGTAAGTGATCTTGGTTTAGCCGGAGTACAGATCGGATCAAATATTAATGGCAAGAATCTAAGTGAACCTGCATTTTTTCCTATTTTTGAGGCAGCGTCAGATTTAGGTGCATCTGTATTCATCCATCCATGGGATATAATGGGAAAAGAGCAAATGGAAAGATATTGGCTTCCATGGCTAGTTGGTATGCCAGCTGAAACAAGCAGAGCTATTTGTTCTATGATCTTTGGTGGGGTTTTTGAAAGATTGCCCAACCTCAGGGTTGCTTTTGCTCACGGAGGGGGAGCATTTCCCGCAACAATTGGTAGGATACAGCATGGTTTTGATGTTCGTCCAGATCTTTGTGCAATTGATAGTAAGATAGACCCCTTAGATTATTTGGGAAAATTTTGGGTCGATTCATTGGTGCATGATATTGATATGTTGAACTATCTTATTAATAAGTTAGGTCATAATAAGATTGTTATGGGTTCAGATTATCCATTTCCACTTGGTGAAACAAAGCCAGGGCTATTGATAGAGTCATCAAATTTTTCTAATAGTGTTCAAGAAAATCTTCTATACAAAAATGCCTTGGACTGGTTAGCTCTACCTCATAACCACTTTAAATGACATACCAGAGATCAAGATCTTTTGCAAACTCTTTGGACGAACAAGATAGTCTAAGGAAATATCGTGATCAGTTCAATTATCCAAAAGGTAATACAGGTAAAGATCTGATCTATTTCTGTGGTAATTCCTTAGGACTTCAACCGAAAATAGCGTCGGCTTATTTATTAAAAGAGTTATCTGTCTGGGCTGAAAAAGGTGTTCAAGGTCAGGAGGAACGATGGATCACATTTCATGAAAAACTTGCAGGGTCAACCGCGAAACTAGTTGGTGCTTCAAATGAAG
>MDTE01016503.1_pt1 | contig 10616 bp, 10 predicted proteins | sample 811231 | NCBI WGS metagenome assembly MDTE01 (sample SAMN05326651, study PRJNA326480) | marine metagenome | isolation source: seawater | place: Indian Ocean: Red Sea | collected 2010 | reverse complement strand
CCCAGGCATATCTGCGCTGGGCGTTTGCCAACTATCGTAAAACCAATGCGGATATGAACATCGCGCGGCTGATCAAGGCTCGTTTTGGGGATCAAAGTGCCCAGTTGGCAGCACGGCCGGTCTTGTACCTTCATTACGAACCGGGGGTCAGCCTACGCCTTTACTTGGGCGGCGACTTGTTCCGAGATTTGGATTTTTGGAGCCCGCCGGTCCAAGAAAAAATTGCGGTCAGCCAAACCTTTTCTGATCTACTGGATGCGCTTGGTCGGCCCAACGTCTATTTCAGCCTGGGCAGCAGCATAGCTTATTCGAAGTTCTTCGAAATTGCATCACTCGAAAAGTTTGCTTCTGAGATGGCGGATCCCGTCGCTGCCGGTTGGGCAACCGAAATCCTGCGGTTCAAAACTTCTCAGTTTGTGGTCACAATGCCCTAACCTCTACACGTCATTCGGTGGATGCGGATGTTCCGGGTCGATCAACAAACGGTGCATCCATTCAAAGGCCAACAGGGACCATATCAGATGCCGATGGTTCGTAGAGCCTGACCGATGAGCCTCAAGAATGCTATTAATGGAATTTGGCTTGAACCACCCGCGGTCCGTGAACTGCTCGGACGTCAGAGTTCCCTGGACAAAAGCCCAATTGTGCTGGCGGTACCAACTGGCGTCAGGCGGAGTGAAACCTTGCTTGCGGCGATGCAAGACCGCGTCGGGCAGTAAGCCCCTCAGGGCCGTGCGCATCACCTTCTTAGCGGTCCTACCGTCGAATTTCATGGCCGCGGGGATGTTGAGAGCGAGATCAAGGATCTCGTTATCCGTGATTGGCACTCTGGATTCCAACCCGTGCGCCATAGTTAGCCTGTCCTCAACCATTAACAGTGAATGGAGGAAGGTCTTCAGGTCGAACAGGAGTGCGCGGCCCAAGGTATCCGGTGCCTGGCATTCGGTCATCACCACGTCATAACCGCTGCGCACGGCTGCGTCAGCATCGGATATACGGCCGTCCGCCAAAACCGTATCCATGTGACCGGCCGGAACCAGTCTGCACCACTCTTTGAAATAGAGATCTTCGAAGGTCACCCCGTCGTCCAGTCCTTGAATGGTCTCATACCGCCACGGGTAACCGGCGAATAGTTCGTCGCCGCCGACCCCTGATAGGACGACACTTACGTGGTCGCGGACCAATGCGGCGGTGGCGAAGATTTGGTAGCTGATTCCCGCTTGCGGCTCCTCCAAGTGCCACATCGTGTCTGAAATTAGGCTTTCGATAGCGCTTGGGGCGAGCTCCAATTCATGGTGCTGGGTACCTAAGTATTTTGCTAGTTCGCGGGCCTCCGGACGTTCGTCGAAATAGGCCTCGTTACCCTCGAATTCGGAGACGTCGAACCCACAGGTAAAACTGGCCATGCGATGGGGTGATTGATGGCTGGCCAAAACGCCAATGGAGCCTGTGTCTATGCCACCACTGAGGAAAAATCCCACGGGTACGTCGCTTTGTAATTGGCGCCGGATTGTTCGCGTAAACGTGTCCCGAAGTTCCGCCGCAAAGGTTTCGATGGGATGTGATAGGTAAGTCGTTTCTGGTCGCCAAAATGTTTCCGTCCGGGTCTTACCATCCGTTGTGACTGTAATCTGCGTTCCTGGCTCGAGGAGTTCGATGTCGCGGAACAGGGTTCGCTTTTGGATCGGAGATTGAAAGGAGAAGCATTGGACCACAGCGGTTGGATCCAGTTCTCGGCTCACTCCCTTGTGCTGCAGGATCGCCTTCAACTCTGAGGCGAACAGTAAGGTGTCATCGCACCACGTGTAATAGAGGGGTTTGATACCCAACCTGTCCCGGGCTAAGTGCAGTTCACAGCGGCGCTGGTCCCAGAGGGCATAGGCAAACATGCCGTTTAAGCGCGCCACGGCTGCGGGACCATCCATTTCGTAAAGCGCGATGATGACTTCCGTGTCCGACTGGCTGGCGAAGGTCGCGCCACGCGCCTCTAATTCCTGGCGTAAATCCTTGAAATTGTAGATTTCACCATTAAAGACCAGCCAAATGGTCTCATCGGCGTTGGACATGGGTTGGCGGCCAGCCAGCGACAAATCGAGGATGGAGAGGCGTCGAAAGCCGAGGCCGAGGTTTCCAGTGCCATTTTGTTCCCGCGATCGGACCGTTCCATCTTGCGTGTCGATGACGACGCTATGGGCATCATCTGGGCCTCGGTGGATAAGGGAGTCGCGCATTAGTGTCAGTAGACGCCTATCCACTTGCGTGTTGGTTGGTTGAAGGATGCCGGCGAGGCCACACATATCGTTCTCCGCGGGCCTTCAGGCGTGCCCGACCGCCTGCTTCACCATATCGACGCAATAAGTCACTTGGTCATCACTCATTTCCGGAAAAATGGGCAAAGACAGGGCATGGTTGGCGATCTGTTCACCCCGAACGAAATCGCCGGGTCTATAGCCATAAGCACGGGTCATGGCGGGATGCAGATGGGTCGGCGTCGGGTAATGGACCCCGGACGCGACGCCCGCCTCGCGTAATTGATCGCGAACACCGTCTCGATCATCGACCAAAATGACGTAGAGGTGATAGACGGATTCGACTTCGGCAATCTCTTCCGGAACTTGAACGATACCGCGCAGTGCCTCATTATACGTACCCGCGATCTCACGGCGCCGCCGGATCCAGTTATCTAGGTGCGGCAGCTTGATTCTCAACGCCGCCGCTTGAAGAGTATCCAGACGGCAATTTCGGCCAATGAGGCTATGGCCAAACTTGTCGTCAGGCAGCCGGCCGTGATCGCGCAGCCGCTTAACGTTTGTTACCAGGTCTGTATGCGTTGAAACTACGGCGCCGGCATCGCCCAGCGCACCTAAGTTCTTGCCTGGATAGAAGCTAAAGGCCGCCATGTGGCCAATGGTGCCGACCGGTCTACCTTTGTAACGTGCGCCATGGGCTTGCGCAGCGTCCTCGATGACATGCAGACCGTGGGCAACGGATATCTCAATGATGGGGTCCATGTCGCAGGGTTGCCCGTAGAGATGTACGGGGATGACCGCCTTAGTACGAGGCGTGATTGCCGCCTCCAGCTTTTCCGGGTCCATGGTGTGGACGTCAGCAAGAACATCGACGACCACTGGTGCCGCGCCAACAATGGCCACCGATTCGGCGGTGGCGATGAACGTCATGCTGGGTACGATTACCTCGTCGCCGGGGCCCACGCCCAAGGTTCTGAGGGCCATTTCCAATGCATCCGTGCCATTTCCGACGGCGGCGCAGTCCGGCGTTTCGCAATAGGCGGCGAATTCCGCTTCGAACTGGGCGATATCGGGCCCACCAATGAACGCTGATGTCCGAACCACGTTCAAAAGGGCCTCGTCCAGCGCCGGCTGAAGGTTCGCATGATGCGAACTTAAATCATTGAAAGGAACACGCATGGCTTATTCTCTCGTATTTGGGTAGGCGGGTTCGGTCCGACCATCATTTGCCTCGAAATGCAAGGCGTGTATGGCTTTGACCACCACAGCCGGGTTGCCCGCGACAACCATGCCTGCCGGCACGTTCTTAGTTACCACAGCGCCGGCTCCTACCAAGGCTCCTTCGCCTACCGTGATGCCGGATAGTAGAGTCGAATTTGCGCCAATCCTCGCGTTTTTTTGAACGATGACACCCTTAAGATGGTCCTTCGCGTTTGGGCCGCCTGGGTAGCGGGCGTTGGTCAGGCACGTCCTGGGGCCGATCCAAGCGCCGTCCTCGATCACGCAGTATTCTGGGATGAAGGACTGAGAATGGATGCGCACCCTGTTACCGATGGTCACGTGGTGCTCGATGCAGGATTGCGTGCCAATACTTACATGGTTCCCGATGCACGAAGCTTCGCGGATCGTCACGCTGTGACCGGTCATGAAATGATCGCCAATTCGAGTGCCTGCGTAGACCACTGTATGGGATCGTAGCATAGCGCTGGCGCCAATTACTGTCGCCGAGTCATCGCCACCGAGTAAACAGAAGTCGCCGACTACGACGTCAATCCCAAGAGTGACGTTAGGGTGGACGACTGCCGTGGACGCGATGTTCGCCATGGGACCCTCTGCAGACCTAGGCCACCGCAAACCGCACGCGAGTGCCGTTCTTGGTCATAGACTGTTCAGCGGCTTCTAGAATTCGGGCTACTCGGAAACCGCTTTCCCCATCGGAGATCGGGCGGCTGCCATATGTGATGCAATCGACGAAGTGTTGGGCTTCCACGCGTAATGGCTCGCGCATATCGACCCGGGGCACGATAACGTCACCGGATCGAAGGCGGAACTGGAATTCACCGAAACCATTGTGTTCGCCCCAGTTGGAGTCGTCTCGAGCGACTTTGTCGATCCCCTTGTCGTAGATCTGGATCATGCGATCGGCAATGGTGTCGTCGTAGACAATCATCTTATCCGATCCGATGACGTAGGACTTGCGAATCTTATCTGGGCTTAGCCAGCTGACGATGATGTGGACGATGGTACCCGACCTGAACCCTAGGGTAATGGTACCCATGTCAGCAACTTTTTCCTGGAGATGAGAAAAGCCTTGGGCGCTAATCCATTCTGGGGTCTCACCGTCAAGCCAAAAAAGGGCTATTGAGATATCGTGGGGCGCCAGGTTCCAGATAACGTCTACGTCTTGGCGGACCTGCCCGAGGTTTAGTCGTTGAGAGATAATTTGCAGGATGTCGCCGAGATTGCCTTGCTCTATCTCGGATTTGATCCGCTGAACAGCGGCGTTGTATTCAAAGGTATGGCCAACCATTAGGGTAACGCCCCGTTGATCCGCAAGTTCGATAAGTTCACGGCACTCGGCGCTTTTTAAGGCCAGCGGCTTTTCCACGAAACAGTGTTTTCCGGCGCCGAGGGCACGTCGCGCGTACTCATAATGCTGTGACGCCGGCAAGGCGATGACCACGGCATCAGTCTCGTCGTTGTTAATGACCTCGTCGGCGTCGATGCTCAGTGACGCGCCCTTGTAATCGGCGCGCATTGCATCGAGCCGGCCTTGGTCGCGATCACAGATGGCATGGACGCGGGCCCCGGGCAATTGATCGAACACCCGGATTAGGTTGGGTCCCCAGTATCCAGCGCCCAGCACGCTGATGTTTAGGCCGGTGTGTCCGCTGGTGCCGCTCATACCCTTATTCCGTCGCCTTTATAACATTTTCGATGATGTAGGTCTGTTGATCCTCCGACAATTGATTGTGTATTGGGAGTAAAATCGTGCTGTCGGTGATCTCGTCTGTATGAGGAAGCTCGGTTGCTGGGTTCGCGTATGGCGCTTCGCGATGCGAGGCCATGATGCCGCGCCGGGTCGGAATCCCTGCCGCGTCCAAGGCTTTCATCACTTCGTTCCGATTGCGCGGGGCGTGCGGGGCGACACGAATCATGTAGCTCTGCCAGTTCGGCTGGCAACCAGGCAAAACTGCAGGCGTAATCACCCCCGGTTCATCTGCGAAGGCTGCCTGATAGGTGCTTCCTAGGCGCCGGCGGATCGCCAGCATGGAATCCAGGCGCTCCATTTGCGGAATACCTATGGCAGCTTGGATGTCTGTGAGGCGAAAGTTGAATCCGACCACAGGGTATTCCTCGAACTGGGTCGATGGGCCGCCGTGGCGTTCTACGTCGGAGAGGGACATACCCTGATGGCTTAATAGCCGCAATTGCCGGGCCAGGTCGTCGTTGTCGGTAACGATCATGCCCCCCTCTCCGGTTGTCACGATCTTCCGCGCATGCAAACTGAAGACAGCCACTTCAGCGTTACCACCGACCTCGCCGTCCTTGTAGATGCTACCTACAGCGCAGGCGGCGTCCTGGATCACATGCAGGCCGTGGTGCCGAGCGATTTCGTTTAGCGCATCCATGTCACAAGGCAGGCCGATCTGATCAACAGGTATGATCGCCTTGGTGCGGGGCGTTACCTTCGCCTCAACATCCGCCGGATCCAGGTTCCAGGTATGCGGATCAACGTCAACGAACACCGGCGTGGCACCCACGTGGCGAACTACGTTGACCGTGGCGATGAATGAAAGGGAAGGCGCCAGAACCTCATCGCCTGGGCCGATGCCCAAGGCATGCAAGGTTAGGAACGCACCTGTTGTCCAGGAACTGATGCCGATGGCATTTTTCGCGCCGGTGCGATCCTGGAAAATGTTTTCTAATTGCTGCAACTTGGGTCCTCCGACGATCCAGCGTGATCGGATCACCTCGGTGACGGCCTCAACTTCCATCTCGCCGCAATCGGGGGTCGCGAACCGGATTGGTGTTTGCGTTGCGCTCATAAGGTGGCCGCCGTTTCCTGGCGCCACCAAGTGACCAGTTCGCGCAGCCCTTGGGCCAGGTTGATCTGTGTCTCAAACAAGAAGTCGGCCTTGATCTTTGCCGTGTCCGCCAGCCGGTAACGGACATCGTTTTCGATATCAACGTTACAAAACTCCGGTTTTAGGTCGCTGTCCATGGCGTCGAGAAGGCGTGCGCATAACTCTGTCAGATCGGTGGAGACCCCGGTGCCGACATTGTAAGCTCCGTGATGCTCATCATTGCGCATGGCCGCGATACAAGCGCCCGCCGCATCGCCCACATAGGTGAAATCCATGCTGTCGGAGCCGTCACCGAAGATCAGTGGGGGAGCGCCTTCTGCGATCCGTTCCATCCAGCGGACCATGACCTCCGTGTAGACCCCGTGAATATCCATACGCGGACCGTACACGTTGAAGAACCGCATTGTCGCATAACTCAGGCCGTCGCTGGTTCTAAGCGCTCGCAACATGCCTTCGGCAGCCAGTTTTGCTGCTCCGTACAAGGTGGTGTCGGCATAGGGGTGATGGGTTTCATTCGTGGGGAAGGTCTCGGCCTGGCCATAGATCGATGACGACGATGCCGCTACGATCCGTTCGACGCCGCAGTTGACCGCGGTCAGGAACATGCGGTTAGGGATAGAAAACATGGTCTCTACAGCCAATTCCGGATCTTCACGGCAGTGTTTAATACGCAGAGCGGCCATGTGGAAAAGCCCGTCACATTCTGAAACTAGTCGCGATAGCAATTCCCAGTCCCGCAGATCTCCGACGACCAACTCTAGCCGGTTGCTTTTAAGCGCTTGGGTGAGGTTAGCTTCACGGCCGCGTAGCATGTTGTCGAGAACCACAACCTTGCCAGCACCAAAGTCGATCAGCTGATCAGCGATATGTGAACCAATCAGCCCTGCTCCGCCAGTGACGAGAAACGTCTTGCCCTCGATCTGCATGAACCCCTCATATTAAACCGATGTCGCTAACCATCCAATAAGTCTAGCCGAGTTCGGATTTTCAAAGGCATTGATGCAATGTTACAACCCTGGGATCAAACCTTTCTATTGCGCTGCAGTATGAAGACACACAAGACGAAGGCGGCGAATGTTAGAGGACAATGACGCGATCAAGTGGATGTGTGACAGCCTTGGGCTGAATTCTTTGCCTTTTGAGGGGGAGAAAATCCAGGCCGGCGGCATAAATTACATTTATGAGGACGGTATTTTCCGCCAGATTGCCGAACGTTCTGTGCCTCAGGCCCAAACTCGCGACACCTTTGCTTACAAGTGGAAGAAGCGCGAAACCTACGAATCGGAGGTCTCTCTCGCGGCTGTCAGAGAGTGGCTAGTGGCGCGATATGGAGATTGCGGGCGGTTTTTTGACGGTCCTGCACCGGCTGTGCTGTTGGATGCTGGGTGTGGCGCCGCCATGTCCGCCATTGAACTGTTTGGCGAATTCTTGGCTCAGGTTGCTTACGTCGGTGTCGATGTTTCGACAGCCGTGGATGTGGCCCGTAAGCGGTTCGACGAACGGGGTTTTGGTGGTGCCTTCATGCAGGCGGATCTGACACGTCTTCCTTTCGCGCCAGCCAGCGTGGACCTAATCTTCAGTGAGGGCGTTCTGCATCACACGGACTCCACGGAACGCGCGCTGAAAAGCCTGGCACCCCTACTCCGGCCCAGCGGCTGGTTTCTGTTCTATGTTTACCGCAAGAAAGCGCCATTGAGGGAGTACGCAGATGATTACATAAGGGCTCAGATGCAGACTGTTTCCGCCGATGAAGCATGGGATATGCTGATGCCCTTGACCAAGTTGGGCAAGGCACTAGGCGATCTGGATATAGATTTGAAAGTCCCAGAAGATGTATCTTTGTTGGGTATTAAAGCGGGGACCTTGCCGGTTCAGCGTTTCGTTTATTGGAATCTGTTTAAGGCCTTCTATCGGTCGGACATGACTTTGGAGGAGATGAACCACGTGAACTTTGACTGGTACGCCCCCAAGAACGCGCACCGCCAGACGCCCGAAGACATCCGCAAGTGGTGCGCTGAGGCCGGATTGGACATCGCCGAAATAGCTTTGGAAGAAGCTGGTATCACGGTGATCGCGCGAAAGGATAACGGAGCTTGAAGGGGACAAGGTCGTGATTAACCACGAAGATATTAAACGCTTGTTGTTGACGTTCTGGGATCGACAGCGTGCTGATATTAATACGAAATGGCAGCGCACTCTGCCGTTCGGCGATTACGTCGTCGACCGCTGGGAAAAAGCTAAACAACTGGGGTTCGGCGCTGGCGCCAGCATATACGACTCAGCCATAGTATACGGTGATGTCAAGGTTGGCGCGAATACCTGGGTCGGTCCGCACGTAATTCTGGACGGTAAGGGCAATCTGGAGATCGGTGAGAACTGCTCTATCGCTGCCGGGGTTCACATATACACGCACGACTCCATTGATTGGGCCGTTTCCGGTGGAATAGAGGATCTAAGCTACTTACCAACAAAAATTGGTTCACGCTGCTATATCGGTCCGAACACAGTGATCGCAAAGGGTGTGACCATCGGTGACGGCGCCGTTATCGGCGCGTGCAGCCTGGTTTTAGATGACGTGCCCGCGGGGAAACTTGCTTGCGGGCAGCCATGCCGAGTGATGCGAGACTATCGGCCCGGCAATTCAAACCTGGAGGCTGGCAGTTGACGGGGGCTACCGTTGATAGCGCGCGTCCACTCGTGTCAATAATTTCGGCCGTTTTCAACGAGGAACAGAACATTCGAGATTTTCATGCGGCCCTAAGTGAAACTGTGGAAGGCTGCGATTTTGACTGTGAAATCATACTGGTGGACGATGGTAGTACGGATGCGTCGGCGCATATTCTGCGCAGTGTGGCCGTTAAGGACGCCCGAGTTAGGGTCCTGCGGCTAGCTGAAAATTCAGGGTCTCTCACGGCCTATAATTGTGGCCTGGCGGCGGCGGGGGGGGATGCCGCGGTGCTAATCTCTGCCGACCTGCAGGATCCACCGTCACTCATCTTGGAATTTGTGTCTCAATGGAAGAAGGGCTCCGAAGTTGTTTGGGCTGTGCGGGAGAATAGAGACGACCCATTCGCGAAGAGCCTTCTAGCTCGCTCATTTTATACCTTGCTGCGTTTGACAACTTTTCCTGACTACCCCAGAGACGGCACCGACACCTGTTTATTTTCGCGAGCCGTGATCGATTCCTATAGGGCACTGACAGGCACTCACCGCAATCCAATCTTCGAGGTGTATGCTGCGCGCCACGCGGATACCCGAGTCCCCTACCATCGCCGGGCGCGAACCAAGGGCAAAAGCGGCTGGCCACTCATGAAGAGATTGGTGGTAGCCTCTGAGATTATTGCCATGCATGCCAACTACCCTCGCCTCGCTTTTGCGATAACGTCGGCGCTAAGTGCGTTCTTCGGTTTACTCATAGTCGTAGTCCGCTCGGTGCAGGCTGAGGTTATAAACACGCTAGACTTAATCTTTTTGGCCAGTGCCGTCACCGTCAGCTGGCTTCCGATAATCGCTTTTTTGGCTATCAGTTATCTGCGTGTTATACGCCGACGAAACAAGGCGGAACCGGAGTATGTGATCGTAGAAGAAATATCTGCGGCTGTAGTTCGGGAGAATTTAAGTGCGGCGACAAGGAAATGATTGTTTCAAAATACACTTTATTGTCGAGCGACTATATAGGATTTTCCAATTCTAATTAGCAGTTTCACCTTCCTGTATATTTATCACCGCTAATGCTTTTATTTTAATTAACATTGGTCAAAATATTAGTTGTGATCACAAATAAGCGACCATCTCAAATGGTGATCGTCGTTCCTCTAATTTCGAACCCATCAATTATCTGCATATTCATACAGATCGAAGATTGAATAAATTACTAGGATTTATAATTTTCAAGAAAAAACATGGCCATATTTCCTTTCTTGGACGACGCGATTTTTCCACGATCTATAAGATCAAACTTCTGATGCACTCTATATTGAGTACTTTCTGAGATATTTATCCGGCCAGGTTCAGAATTTTGTTCCATTAAAGATGCGATATTGACTGCGTCTCCCCAAATATCAAACGTGAATTTATTCTCGCCAACAACCCCTGATATTACTGGTCCAGAGTGGATCCCAACCCTTATGTCCCAACGTGGCATTTTAAGCTTCTCTCGTTGTACATTGGCCTTTTTCATGTAATCACGCATCTCAATTGCCATCGCACATAAGTTCTCTGCGTGTCCTTCTTTGTCATTATTGATGCCAGCCACACACATGTAAGCATCTCCGATGGT
>MDTE01011530.1_pt1 | contig 10616 bp, 11 predicted proteins | sample 811231 | NCBI WGS metagenome assembly MDTE01 (sample SAMN05326651, study PRJNA326480) | marine metagenome | isolation source: seawater | place: Indian Ocean: Red Sea | collected 2010 | reverse complement strand
TGGAAATGGAGGGTTCCATCGGATGAAGTATGCCGACATGGCCGTTCCCTCCCGTGCTCTTCATCTGTGGCGATACACTCCATGGGCACGCATTCATCCAACCAAGGTTGAGGAAGTCCCTGCGGCCTCCGGCGTCCGATTCAAGATTGTCGAGGGCGGCCAGCTCGTCGAGGGTGCGCCTCGCATCATCAACGCAGAAGACATCGGCCGCGTGTTCCTGAGCGAACTGGGCGGTTCAGCATGGACCTTCCAAACCGACGCACCCGGTGATACCGTCCACGTTCAGGCCGTCGCCTCGGGCCATGTCGCCGTTGGCCATCTTCACCTCATCATCAATCACGACATCACCGTCATGCTCCACCTCTCCGGTGAATCCGACTGGACAGGGCTGCACATCACGGGCGAGGTTGGCCCCAACGTTCGGGCGGGCTTTGGCCTGGTGAACGAACTGTCCTCCAACGGCAAACTCTTGCACTGCGAAGACTGGCAGGTGAACCGAGACGCTACCCTCGAACTGGCCGGTCTTTCCATCGGTGGGTTCCGATGCAAGAGTGACATTCGAACACGATTCACGGCTCCCGGGGGCGAGTTGACGCAAGCCATCTCCGTCCACGGCACCGGACAGCGACACGTCGACCACCACATCGAAGTCCATCATGACGTACCTCACACCGATTCCGCTTTGAGCATCCACGCAGCGTGCGACGACCGTACTCACTCCATCGCCACCGGTCTGCTCACCATTGCCGAAGGAGCCAACCACTGCGATGCCGGTCAGGTGTTCAAGAATCTCCTGCTCTCCGACAAAGCCCGGGCTGAAGCCATCCCCGAGCTCGAAGTCCTGGCCGATGAAGTGGCCGCCGCTCACGGTGCGGCCAGTGCTCCGGTGGATCAAAACCAACTCCACTACCTCATGAGCAGGGGACTTGATGAAGATTCAGCCGTTGCACTGCTCATTGAGGGGTTCATGCAGGACGGCTTCTCGAGCCTCAACAACCGTTCCCTTGTGGATGAGATGCGAACTCGGTTAACGGTTCACCTGGAATGCGAATTGAAGCGGTGAGAGCATGGGCCTTCGTGAACAATTTCCCATTTTGCAGCGCGAGGTCAACGGCCACCGACTGGTCTACCTCGACAACGCCGCCACCACGCAGAAACCACAGGTTGTCATCGATGCGATGAACGCCTACTATTCGGAATCCAACGCCAACGTTCACCGGGCCGTTCACACCCTCGCCGGGGAAGCGACGGAAGGCTACGAATCCTGCCGCACCAAACTCAAGGAACGCTTCAACGCGGACAAGGTGATCATCACCAGCGGCACCACCGAAGCCATCAACCTCGTGGCCCACGCTTGGGGACGAGCCAACCTCGACAAAGGCGACGCCATCATTCTCACGGAAATGGATCATCACTCGGACATCGTCCCGTGGCAGATGCTGGCCGAAGAGCGCGGCATTGAGTTGCGTTATGTGCCCGTGATGCCCGATTTCACGCTCGACATGGAGGCGTTTGCTCACGCCCTTCCCGGGGCGAAACTGGTTTGTGTGGTCCACACCTCCAACGTGTTAGGCGTTCGAAACCCCCTCGAGGACATCATCGCCGCCTCTCACGATGCGGGCGCCAAGGTGCTCATCGATGCGGCGCAAGGCGTCCCCCATTCGACCGTGGATTTCGAAGCCTTTGGTGCCGATTTCATGGCCTTCTCCGCCCACAAAATGTGCGGTCCCACCGGCATCGGTGCCCTGTTGGTTCAACCGGATGCCTTTGAGGAGATGCAGCCGTTCATGGGCGGCGGTGACATGATTGAAACGGTTACGATCGAGGGTTCCACCTACCAGACCAACGAGCACAAGTTCGAAGCCGGGACACCCCGCATCGCCGAGGCCATCGGCTGGTCGGCGGCCTTGGACTGGATGAACACCTTTGATTTGGACGCGGAACACAGCCGACTCGTCAACATCGCTTCGTGGGTCGCCGAGGAACTTCGTGCCATGGGCATGAGCGTTTACGGTCGACACAGTGAGGACGACGCCGCCGTGGTGTCCTTCCTTCACCCCACCATCAACAGCGAGGACATGGCGCACCTGCTTGATGCCCGCGGCTACGCCGTGCGCACCGGTCATCACTGTGCTCAGCCTCTTCTCAATCGGCTCGGCATCTCCGGCACGGTGCGTGCGTCGTTTTACGTCTACAACACCCGAGATGAAGCCGAAGGCCTCGTGAAGGAACTCAAAGAAATCACGGAGAAGTTCGCATGACGTTCTACCCTGAGGCCCTTCAGGAACTCATTGAGGAATTCAAGGAGGTCGCTGACAAGCGTGAACGCCTCGAAATGGTGTTCGAACTCGCCGACGAAGTCGTGCTCCTCCCCACGGACGAGTGGACCGAAGACACCCGCATCCGTGGCTGTCAGTCCGAGGCCCACGTCCGCATCGGTTTCAACGACGGGCTCGTTCACATGGTGGGCGCCGCTGACGCTAAACTCGTGCAGGGCCTCATGGGCGTGCTGAGCATCGCCATCGAGGGGCTTGCCCCTGCCCAAGCAGCGCTCATCCCCGTGGATTTCGCTGAGGAAATGGGCCTGCTCAACAGCCTGACGCCGAGCCGGTCCAACGGCTTTCGAAACATGTACGACAAGGTGATGGACGAGATCCGAGCCAGCATGGAGTGAAGCGCATGACGACCAAAGAAGCCGTGATGGACAAGTTGGACGAGGTGGAAGACCCTGAATTGGAACTCTCCATCGTTGAACTGGGGCTCGTGTACGACGTTCGCTTTGAGGAAAAAGACGAGGGCATGCACGCTGAAGTCGATCTCACGCTGACCTCGCCCGGTTGCCCCGCTGCCCCTGAAATCATGGCGGCTGCTCATCGCGCAGCGCTCCAAACCGACGGCCTGGCCTCCGTTCACATCAACCTCGTCTGGACGCCCCGCTGGGACCCGAAAATCCACGCCAGCGAGGACGCTCGCATGGACATGGGCATTTGGGATTGACATCAGATTCGCCCCGAATCATTGTTGAACAATCTTGAAGGCCAGCCGAAGGACCCTCAACTCATGCGACCGGTTCACTTCGTGTTGATGCTGGTCGTCCTCACGTCCCTTTCAGGTTGTTTGAGCGGCGGTGGTTCTTCTGAGGAGGCCACCGGTACCTACACCGTTGAATCCACGCTGACCTCCATTGAGGTCGAGGCGAAATCCGCCTACTATCAAGACGGCCAAGCGGTGGACTGGACGGTCGAATCCAGCACCGTGGCGGACGCCATCGAGGCGGCAGGTAGCAACGTCGTTGGCGTGTTGCTCTCCCTGAGTTACGGCGAGGACGAATCCTCGGGTGGCCCCGTCTGCACCGGCGGTGAGGCCAACGCACCCGACTCCATCACCGGCACCACCACCAAGGGTGAATGGACGCTGTCCGTCTCGGATGAGAATCCCGGTTCCCACGAGGTGAACCTCACGTGGCACAACGCTTCCCTTCTTTCGGGTGTCATCGATGGACTGACCAAGAGCGAAATCGAATCTCAACTTGCCTTTGGCGAGGAGGCACTCGGCGCCTACAACATGAGTGTCATCGTGAACGCTGACGCATTCAACGGTGCATTGTGCTCCAACAACGATGAAGGGGAAGAAGTCGCCACCGTGGTGAGCCTTCTCGTGTTGGACTTCACCGTCCTGGACGAAGACGGCGAAGAAACGGCGACCCTCTCCGTTGGCGACGGTTCTTTGCCTCTGTTCATGTTCGCCGCCTGGATTTTCCCAGTCGTGGGGCTCATCGCATACATTTCCGTCAACCAGCGGGAGCGCTTCCAACTCGACCTCGACTTCGGTGAGCCGGAGACCGAGGTCGTCGAGGGCGAATCCACCTCGGACGGCGAAACGCTGGTGGACAGTTATCGGGCTCGCGTCATCACCCTCTCGGCGCTCTACGTTGCCCAAGGTATCCCCTGGGGTTTCATCACCGTCACCATGGTGACCTTCCTCGCTGCTGAAGGGGCCAATGCGAATGATCTCGCCTTCCTGCTCACGCTCGGCACCGCCCCGTGGTCGTTCAAGTTCATTTGGGGTCCCGTGATCGATTACCTCCAGCTTCCTGAATTCGGTCGTCGGCGACCGTGGATCCTCATTGCTCAGACCGGCATGATTACGCTGCTCATCACCATGCTCATGGTGCCGAATCTGGTCGACAACATCTTCCTGTTGGGCTTGCTGTTCTTCTTCTACAACGTGTTCACGGCGCTGCAAGATGTCTCGACCGACGCCCTGGCCGTTGACGTGCTCCAGTCCCACGAATTTGAGCGGGTGAACAGTTACATGTTCACGGCCAAATCGCTGGGCGGCGTCATCGGTGGAGCAGGCCTCGGGACCATCATCGGCACCGTGGGTATTCGTGGTGCTTTCCTCATCCAGATTCCGATTCTCGTTCTCATCATGATGGTCCCCCTGTTCATGCGTGAGCGACCCGGTGAGAAGCGCTTCCCGTGGGATGATGGCGAGGCCGTTGATGTGGCCGAGAGCAGTGAGAAGAACGACGAAGAAGTCCGGGATTTCAGTACGATCATCCTCAACATTCGCACGGCCTTTTCAGTTCGCTCGGCCCAACTTGGTATCGCCGTTAGCCTCGTCATCTCACTGGCGTTCATTCTCGTCCCCATTCTTCCGTTGCTTTTCCTGCAGGAACTGGGTTGGAGCCAAGAGGAATTCAACGCCACCAAGGGCGGCATCATTCTCCTGGTCACCATGCTCGGTGCCATGGCGGGTGGTGAACTCGGTCGCCGCTTCGGCGGGAAATCCATGCTCATGTATGCGGCGCTCAGCGCCTCCTTAACCTCCTTGCTTTGGGGCTTGTTCGACCACCTCTGGAGCGACGGGTTGTTCATGATGCTCGTGTGGTCCATCCACACCTTCCTTTGGGCCATCGTTTCCATCTGCGCGTATTCGCTCATGATGCGGGTCACCTGGGCGAAGGTCGGCGGAACCCAATTCACCGGCTACATGGCGATGATGAACCTCTCGGCCATCATCGGCTACCAGTTGGCACCGATTTTTGCCGAGCGGTACAACTACCAGACCATCTTCTACATCGCTGCTGTCCTGGAAACGTTCGTGGTTCTAGCGACCTTGTTCATTGACCCTGAGGAGACCGATAGAACCCTCAACGTCGCTTCGGCTTGAGGTCGGTCAGCGTTTCACCACGATGGTGAGCACGTCGCCGTCCTTGAGCTGATGGTCAAGGCCTACCCGCTGGTCGTCGAACTTGGCACTTGGGCCACGGATACGAGCGAACCGGAACTTCCTCACGAAATCCCGATGCAACTTTACGCAGATGTTCTCCACCGTGGAGTCGTCTTTGACGATGAGCGGCTCCTCCATGTCGGCTTCCTGGCCTTGCGGCTTGAGGAAAACCCGCATGAATCCCAAATTATCGTAGATGAAATCCTTGAGTTCGTCCAGTCCGATGTCCTTGAACGCTGAGATGTTCATGATGGGCCACTGTTGCGGCAGCGCTGAACGTGCTCGGGCGATGTCGTCGTCGGTGGCGATGTCGATCTTGTTGATGGCGATCACCGCCTTTTCGTAGACCCGGTTACCGGCCAGCGCGTCAACGATTTGCTCGGCCGTGGAGTTCTCACGCAGGGTCACCAGGGCCGAGGTGTAGCCGAAGGAGCGAATGATGTCGGCCATTTCCTCATGGGTGAGGTGGGTCTGTTCGACCGTGCTTCGGACTTCAATACCGCCTCGGTCGGTTCGTTTGATGAACACCGGGGGTTTGGTTTCGTTGAGTCGCAAGCCAGCGTTGTGCAATTCTCGGTGAAGGACGTTGAAGTGGCCGTCTTGGAACGGGTCAACGATGTAGAGCACCATGTCGGCGCTTCGAATCACGTTGAGAATTTCACGTCCTCGACCCTTGCCTTCTGCAGCCCCTTTGATAAGCCCGGGCAGGTCAAGAATCTGGATTTTCGCACCGCGGTGTTCCATCACGCCGGGAATGCAAGTGAGGGTGGTAAAGGCATAACCGCCGGCTTCGGAGTGGGCGTCGGTCACCTTGGAGATGAGGGTGGATTTCCCCACCGAAGGAAAACCGACCAGGGCCACCGTTGCATCGCCTGATTTTCGAACTTCAAACCCTTTGCCGCCGCCGCTGGCTTTCGAGTGAGCCGCCGCCTTTTCCTCCTTGAGCTTGAGTTGAGCGATTTTGGCCTTCAACTTTCCAATGTGGGCGTTGGTGGCCTTGTTCTTCTGGGTCTTGTCGATCTCGGCGCGAATCATTTCGATTTGCTCTTTGATCGTCGCCAAGCCGAACCCTCCCGTATCGGGGCTTGGTTGGCTGTTCTTGAAGGCTCTTACGCCCCACGCCGCCCTCTTCCGGTGTTTGTTGGGGGCGGCGATGCCCTCAAACGGGACGGGCCGTTGGGTTTGGCCATGGGGTTGGACATGATTGGGCTCTTGGTCCACAAACCCACCCTCCTGCACCTGCTCTCCCTGTCCTGGGGTGAACTCAAATCAAAGATGGAAAAGGCCGCATTGCGCGACCTCCGCCCCGCTCAGGACAACATGCTCAAAACTCAATTCGCCATTGACGCAGAAGCCGATTTGTTGGATTGGATGGACCAGCAATCGGTGAACGCTGAAACCCATGCTGGTACCGTTCTTGCCAACCTGAACGACGGTGAGGAAGGCCTGCTGAACTTGATGCAGTGGGCCAGCCCGGGGCGCTGGGAAGTTTGGGAAGGCCGCGCCTTCCTGTACCTCGAAAACGCTACCGGGGCCGAAGCCGAAGACATTCACGCTCTCTACACCGAGGCGACGTGGACGACGGTGCTCAAGCGCCTCCATGGCATCTCGGAAGACGAATACGCCGAGCGCGTTGTCATGGACTGGATGGACCGACGCAAGGCCCTCGGCGAAACCCTCGAAGAGGCGGAAGACCCCAAGATCGTGCCGACGTTTGAGGCCCACACTCGAGCCGCCAAGGCCCTCGTTCATACGGTCAACCGAGCGGCCAACGAAGACGACCTCGAGTTGGTGGTGGGCCGAGAACACCTCGAGGCGGCCAAGTGGGGTCACGGGAAATGGAACCTGACAGCGTTCCTCAACGCTTGACAAGCGAGGGGTTCAAAATCCACCCTGCATGCCCGAACCATAATGTCGGACGAAACGCCCGAAGAAGCGGAGGTTGACGACGTGCCTCTGGAAGAGCCGCCTACGGAGGAACCACCCGTTGAGGAAGCCGAGCAGGAGCCAGAAGAAGAGCGGGACCCGCTCGAAGTGGCCCTCGAACGCGCCGAGGTTGCTGAGAAGGAAATAGCCTACAAGGACGCCGAAATCCAAAACGTTCGCAAGCGCTTGATGGCGGAGAAAGCCGAAGCCATCCAGTACGGCGGCATGGGGATGGCTCGGCGAATGCTCACGGTCCTGGCCGACGTTGACCGGGCCATGACCGGCATCGAAGAAGACGACCAGTCGCCCGTCGCTCAGGGCCTTCGTTTGCTTCGCAACAAGATGTGGCACGAACTTCAGGCGGACGGCGTCTCCCCCATCGAAGCCAAGGGCGCTGAATTTGACCCTTCAAAGATGGAGGCGATCGCCACCATCCCGCCCAGTGAAGACTTCCCGAGTGGGACGGTGGTTGACGTGCTGGAGCAAGGATACACGTACAAGTCGAAGGTCATTATCGTTGCACGCGTGGTCGTCGCCTCGGAATGATTCAACCGGCGTGGACGCCGGTCTCAAAGGTCGAGCAACGAAACATGGCGTCGTGTTCAATGAGCCACTCAATCACCGACGAGGGGACGCTGGCGGCCAACACGGTTCGGCTGGCTTCGTCGTCCATCACCGTGGAGAGCATGCGGACGGTTTGTCGAACCCGCCAACCCTCAAGCGTTTCCCGCTCGGTCAACGCCACCTCGTGCACGTCCCAGCCGGCCGCACGGTAGAGGTCCATCGTGGGGCCGTCGGAGGTCACGAGCGTACCCGTTCCGTGCGCTTTCGTGGCGTGTTCCACCCAGTTTGGAGGGTCGTTGATGTCCTCAACTTGGACCACGGCGAGTTGAACCTCTTCGTGAGCCGCCCACGTTTCAATCATGGCCTGCCGTTCTTCTACGGTCCACGGGTTGTCGGCTTCCCATCCCGCTTGCGCAGAACCAATGGCGACCACCACTTCGTCTCCGTCGGCGTGTTGGACGGCGGCTCTGACCAGACCGGCATGACCGAGATGGAACGGTTGAAAGCGTCCCAGCACGATGCAGCGCGGCATGACCTCACCCGAAATACGACGCCACGTCGACGTCTTTGAGGTCCACGCCAAAGTCTCGGAAGCAGGCAATCATGCGCCTGCACCCCTCAATCATCTCTTCAACCGGGGTTTCACCCATCGAGCCGACGCGAAACATCTTCCCTTTCAGGTGGTCCTGAGCCCCGATGACTTGGGTGTCGTACTTGTCCTTGAGCGCCGTACGCCACGCATCGTCAATGCCTTCGGGGTAGAGGATGGCGGTGACCGAATTGCTGCGCTGACCGCTGTCAGCGAGCAGTGCGAAGCCAAGGTCGGTGAACAGGGCTCGAACCCCCTTGGCCATGGTCTCGCAGCGAGCCCAGCGGGCCTCGTTGGTCTCGTCTTTCAAGTGGTCAAGCGCTGCGCTCCAGCCCATGGCGAGGTTGATGGCGGGCGTCCACGGCGTTTGGTCGTCGTCGCCTTTCTTGAGGGCTGAAATCATGTCGAGGTAGTATCGAGGGTTGGCGTCGCCTTGCTGGTGAATCGCCTTGATCCGCTCGACGCAGTGTTCGTTGACGGCGATGGCGGCGATGCCCGACGGTCCGGCCGTGCACTTTTGGGCGCCCATGACGACGGCCTCCGCCTTCCATTTGGCGGGATGAACGGGCATGCCGCCCACCGAGGTGATGCCGTCGAGGATGAACGACACCCCATGGCGTTCGCACATTTCCGCGATGGCTTCGGCGTCCTGTGTGATGCCGGTGCTGGTTTCGTTGTGGCAGATCAGCAAGGCCTCGTAGCAACCGCGCTCGAGTTGTTGTTCAAGTTCGTAGAGGTCAAACGACCGGCCCCATTCGTAGTTGAGGTGCTTGACGTTGCAGAACTGGCGACAAATGTCCGCCACCCGCTCACCGAACTTCCCGTTGGTGGGGACCAGGACGAGGTCGTTGCTCCGGAATCGATTGGCGATGACCATTTCCATGGCGGCGGTCCCGCTGCCGGAAACGACCACGACTCGATAACCGTCTTCCCCGGTCCAGGATTGCGTTTTCATCTCCGGTTTGGAGGGTGAGAGGTTGAACGCATAGCGCAGGCCTGAATTCAGACCGGCCATGACCTGGCGGAATTCCGGACCACGGGCCGTCATGACCGGCGTCGCCATGGCTTGGAGGCAAGCCTCGCTCATCCGAACCGGTCCGGGAACGAGGAAGCAATCACCGCTGTGCATGGTTGCGGGTGGCCTCGGCGGTCTTTGAAATGCTTGTATCAAAGCCGACCACACGAACTCGGTTCAAGCGTTGGACTGATAGGGAAGGGCATGGACCCAAGGCCATGCTCCGTGTGGGTTTGGCAATGCTTCAGGGCGCCCGCCACGAACATGCGGAAGCCTTGCGCGGAGCAGCGGACGAACTGGACTTGTCCGTTGAGATCGTGGAGTGCCGGCGAGCGGAGCATGTCAGCGGTGCACTCGACGCTTTGGTGCTTCCCGGAGGAGAGTCCACCACCATGCGCATCGCCAGCCGGTACGAATCCTTGCTGGCTGCGGTGTTTGACTGGATGGACGCCCATCCACAACGCCCCGTTTTGGGGACCTGCGCAGGGGCCATCCTGCTCGCATCGCCGGGCGAAGGCCGTTCACCCTACCTTGCCGCCGGCATCGCACGAAATGCGTGGGGGCGGCAACGGGATTCGTTTGAGGCGGTGGTCGATGTCGAGCTCGACACCCCCGAATCGACGTTCAAACCCTCCTCTCCCGTGGGTCGAGACCGTTTTTCTCATCAGCCGCTCGAGGTGGCTTCGCAGGGCGCTGCTCAACTCGCCGACGGCTTCCCGGGCGTGTTCATTCGGGCCCCCCGATTTGAGAACGGCTCCGTGGCCTGCACGCCCATCGCCCGTTTGGGGGACGAAGTGGTTGGGGTTCTTGACGGCAAGAAATTGGCCGTCACGTTCCATCCCGAGTTGACGATGGACCGGCGCTTTCACCGGTGGTTGTTGACCGAAGCGGCCGCGAACGGAGGTGAGGCCTGATGCGCAGTTTGCAGATGGCCACCGAGGTGCTTCCCGCTGAGGCGGGTGAGGCTGAGGGCTGCGTCCAGTGCCAGCAGGGCAGCAAACTCGTGCTCTTCGTCACCGGGAAGTGTCACTGGGGTTGCGATTATTGTCCCCTTTCAGAAAACCGGCGCGAGACGCCCGATATGTTTGCCAACGAACGCCGCTGCACCTCCTGGGACGAGGTCATCGAGGAGGGCAAGGCCATGAACGCCACCGGCACCGGCATCACGGGGGGCGACCCGATGTTGGATTTGGAAAAGACGCTTGAAGCGGTTCGTCAACTCAAGGCTGCCTTTGGCCCGGAACATCACGTTCACGCCTACACGTCCATTCCGTTTGACCCTGACCG
>MDTE01113469.1_pt1 | contig 10617 bp, 12 predicted proteins | sample 811231 | NCBI WGS metagenome assembly MDTE01 (sample SAMN05326651, study PRJNA326480) | marine metagenome | isolation source: seawater | place: Indian Ocean: Red Sea | collected 2010 | reverse complement strand
GACAATTTCTGGTACAGTGTTTTTCTATTTTTTGTGGTGGTGTTGGTTAAAAAACGAAATGGTATATTGGTTCCTTTTAAGAATGATGTTGTTTCCACAGCGCCGGGAAGCGGTTTTCCTGATTGATAAAATACACCATCCAGATCGAATAAAAACCCTTTAGCTTTTTTGAGCTGTTCCATCCTGCTCTACTAATTTTTCATTCAAGTCACTCATCTTTTGGATCGATGCATCACTCCCTAATTCACTGGCATCATATTCACGATGCCAGCGGTCTTTAGCATATAAAATTCGCATAATCAAAATTGCGGTGTAAGCCAGCAACAATGTGATGAATCCAACCACATGGAATGTATTTTCCCTATCCACCATTAGGAGGAGGGCAAAAAGAATCACTGGCATCCACCGAATCAATTTTTGAATCACTTTTTCCACAAAGTCAATTCAAGGTGGTGTGGACAAATTCCAGCATTTTTCTTTGTTTGGTTCTATAAGCCAATCGTGTTTCAATATTAATGTAGCGTACATTCCTTCGCAACAATTCCCAGGACAAACTTCCATCATCCCTTTCCTTGAGTATGTCTTGGAGAACCACATTGTAAGGACCTGATGCCAATTTTTCAAAATCTTCTTCATTGGTACATAAAATAAAATCCCGGGGACTTTGCTTTTTTTTGATGGATGTTCTGCGGCTATGTTTTAACTCATACTTTACATTGTATCCGCGAAAATTATTATGGACTGCTACCAATAATCCATCCCTGGGAGGCAAGATAAAATTAAAAAATTTCTCTCGTTCCATATCTAAATCATCCAATGCCATTTTTAAGGTTCCCGGTGCCCATTCCGGTTTAAACTTTTTTAAGGCATAGTAGGAACCTCGGCGGGAAAATATGCGGTTGGGATCAATTCTTGTTTGGAGATAAGGTACCTCCCTGTCCTCATTCTGTATGAAAAAGGCAGTGCCGGGAAAAACTCTGATATGGTCATCCAGAGCCATTTTTGCTGTTTTTTCATCGCCATGGAGCCAAATATAATGTATAGGTAAATCGCCATTTTTTATGATTTGAAAGTTTGCCCCACCAAATGTGATGGAATGAGGGTAGGGTGGCTTCTCCTCCCTTTCAGATCCAAGGAGAATGGCACAAAACACCAACACGAAAATGGAATTATTTAACAAGGAGCGCCTTTTGGGTTTGGATGAAGTCGCCGGACCGCAATTGGAAAAAATAAATCCCGGTTGGATAATGGACAGCGTCCCAATGAATTTGATGCTGACCTGGGGAAAGTCTATCATTCATCAACGTTTTAACTAGTCGTCCTGTAATATCAAAAACTTGGAGTGACATTGTTTCCTGAAACCCCTCAGGTATATTAAACCGAATGGTGGTTTTTGGATTGAAAGGATTGGGATAATTTTGGAATAGATGAAAATCATTGGCAATGACGACTTCATCTTCCACTACGTCTAATAATGTATGACAATTCTCCAAGTCCCAACCATTTTCCGGGAAAACATTGTTATTATAATCCGGCGGACATTCCTGAAAATAATTATGATGAGCATAAATGGGCGTCCAATCAGTGGTATCTAAAGGCGGATTTCTGTACAAATCATATCCATAATCAGAATAATTATTATAAAATTTATTTCCTAAAGTTTCGGAGCCGCCAACCACAGGGAAGGCTGTGGAATCCACATAAATCCCACCACCGAAATAACAAATACAGTCACATTCACCTTGAATCGTATTTTCATAAATTTCATTTCCAAATATGTATGGATAAGATTCACCTCTGATGGCGATCCCCGCGCCCTCACCACCACAACTTCCGGCAAAATTATTTCGAATAATATTACGTTCTATGGTTGGACTAGAATTCTCAATAAGGATTCCGCCGCCTGTTATTTCATTATAACCATTGATGATTGTTATTCCCAATAGAATAGCTGATTCATCCTGTCCGCCATTTATCGTGACAACTGTTCCTCCCAATTCTCCATCAAGGATGGTTTCTGAAACAAAAGATTCATCAAACCCGGAATATAAAAGAGATGCAATCGTTATATTCATATCTAAAAAATCAATCCGCTGCCTGTAGGAGCCAGGACTAATCAAAATAATATCACCATCATTTGATTCATCAATGGCAACTTGAATAGAATCAGTATCATCGGGAATTCGGTAAACGCTTGGCCCATTCTCCGCCCGATAATCCAAAATTAGATTGATCAAATATTCGTAATCATCAGGATCCGTGGGATCCAAAGTTGTAATATTAAATTGATGAATTAAATTTCCTTCACGATCCAAAAAATAGGTAGTGCGCTGAACTGCACCATAATTTGTCCACACCGGATAGCCATCCTCCTGCACATCCTCCACCCAAGGGAGAATGCGACCTTCAATCATGCCTGAAAGATGCTCGTTGTAAGCATCTTTCCCAACTCCGATGATACCCACGTCATCAATACCCATGGATTGCAGGTCCTGGAAAATCGTATTTAAAAAGCCGAACCGGCTTCGACATGTGGCTCAATACTCATGACCGAAAAAAACAATACAAATATCACCCAAGTTATCATTTGGACCAATGGATTGGCCAAATGTCTCTGAATTTGGATTCAAGTCTTCCAATTCAAATTCATACTGGGCTGTGGCCAGAGACAAAAAGCAAAAAAAGCTTAACGCTTTAAACATTGAAATTGTATTTCTTTTTTTCATTCATCTTTCGAATCCTCATTCATGCGATACCATAGTGCCAATGCAAGCGACCCCACAATGAATGTCACAAGGACGATAAAACCAACCATTTTTAATGTCATGTCAGCGCGTTCCTTTTCATAAAATAATCCCTGAAAAAATACGGTAAATACACCAACCAAAAAAAGAGATATGCCAGCACCATCACAATGGGAATATGGAAGGGCGGATTTGGCATAAAATCCATGAGAGAGCCCACTTGGGGCTTATCTCTTAAATACAAATAGTTCGCACCTTCCCCCAATATATAATTTAGTGGAAAGACCAAAACTAAAACCACCAAAGCTGCTCTATAAGCATGCCAAATGGATTCAATCTTTGGGCGGTATCCGTACACGAGGGAGACAAAGAATACACCTAAAATGATTAACCCATGATTGGTGAAATAAAGTAAATATTCAGGATGGGGGAAACTCCCTGGGACATCCGGTGTGGCCAAGGCCATTACGCCGCCTGCAAATGCCCAAAAATAAACAATTTCATAAGCACGATAGCTTTTTGTAAATATGATAAATGCCAGTAAATAAATGGACATGTTACAGAGATACAAGGGCAGTACTTCCTGCCAAGGTTCCCCGATCCAGGCAAACCTGTAAAAAGGTTTGAATGATTCAAAAACAATCAGGGTCCAAGCAAAATATTTTTCAAAGATACGTTGTACATTTGGCGGGCTGTTTTTCATCCAAGCAGCCACTGAAATTCCAATGGCGAAAATGAGTCCAACGGTTCGCAAATGAGCCGGGCTGAATAGTATAAAAGGCGGATAATCCGAGGGCATAATTACAATTGATCCGCCAATAATAACAGATCAAAAATATCGTTCATTCCGTTCAAATCAAGATCGCCGGCAGTCTGTTGATAATCTGTTGGTTCGGTGTTTTGCATGACAATTTGCAGCAATAAAATAAAATCAAGCATGGTTACATTACCATTCCCATCCAAATCACCTAATGAATCAAAAATTCCTGCCAATTGGAATACTTGCTCAATAAAGGCCAAAGAATGTGGAAAGCGGTCACCATTTAACACTTCAGTGAAATGATCCCCGGAATAAATTTCATAAAAATAATTTATGCCCTCTTCTTCTAAATATTCAGAGAAAGAATCGGAATGATTATAGAATAAATAATCATCATTATCCCCACAATCTAAATAAAATTGTTGAGTGCGAATGCTCTCAATATTCGCTTGGGCAATCGTTAATGGATCATGCCCCAACCAGAGTTCCCAAACATCTTCAATCACATTGCCATAATCATCCACGGGCAAATCCACGTAATAGGGCCAGTCCTCTATATCGGGACTGAAGGCTGCCGAAGCGCTGTACATGAAGAGGCTTACAATTCCATTCCAGGGTTGATATCCCAAAATCCCCGTTTCATCCAGCAAGACAGGTAACAAATCAGGAATAAGGTTTTCGAAGGCAATTGCGCCCGCATGAGATGCTGCAACTTGAAATATTTCCGGAAATTTTACGGCTAATTTCACAGCGCCATATCCGCCCATGGAATGCCCCATGATGGCGCGATAAGAAGGATGATCGATGGTGGGATACGATCCATCTATATGGGCAATTAAGTCCTGAATGATATAATCTTCAAATTGTCCATTGTATTCTGAATTCGTGTACATGCTTCCTAAGTAGGGCACAACAAATCCATCAGGTTTGATTAGAACAGATTCACGAATATCTCCCGATGCCATCATGGCTTCGAATACTTCTACCAATGCCTCATACCAGGAATAATCAGCACCAAATCCATGGAGGAAATAAATGGAGGGATAGGATGAATCTGGATTGGCTTCATAACTGGGCGGTAGCACAATTTCGTAATACTGGTCATAGCCCAAAGAGGGACTGTAAAAATAGGACGTAATGGCATCTGCTTTCAGGACTGTGATCCAGCACAATAGGATGTTTATTATAATTTTTCTCATCAGTCTCAATTTAAATTTAAGAAGTTAAACTTTATCATCCCCAAACGAGAATTCGTTCATTGGGAAGGTATTTTGCAATTTGATTTTTCAGAGATATTAGAGCACTTTTTCTCATGCTCTCTGGAACAGTGACCGTATCCGATTCAATTGCATATTGATCATAATATATATCAGATTTCGTTTCTCGTTTTCGGATACGGTTGAAATAATCCTTATTCATGCGGAATACACCCAAGGTGACATCCAACAAATGATCAGCGTTAATTTCTCTGAAAACATCTTCTATAAAACAACCATACAGCGTTTCCCAACCATCCACAAATATTACAGGATCAAAACAAAGTCTTACGGGCCACCCGGTTTCCAAAGCATTTTTCAAAGATGAAATCCTGCGGTGAAGCGGTGACGCTGTTGCTTCATATTTTTCGCAGATTTCCTGGGGAGACAGTGTCCAACTCAATATTACATTTTCCGAGGGTTCAATTTTATTCAAAGAAGAAAAAAGAGCACTTTTGGTTCTGATCTCAATCTTCAGGTTTTCTTGTGTTTTGGCAAATTTAATCCAACGAGAGGTGACGGGAATGATATTTTCCATAGCCATGAGATCTGTATTATATGAAATAGACACCACCATGGGTTTTGATGGGTTCTCCAATTTATCCAATTTAGTTTGAATCGCATTAAAAAAATCTTCTTCATTGACAAAAACCACCAAATTTCCTGAGGAATACATCCCCTGTAAAAAACAATAATCACAATTATAGAGGCAATTCAAAATTGGGGTGATATAAAAAACATTGGGCGTTCCATACTCCTGAACCATATCCGAAGCGGAATATAAAAATGGGACCGTCTTTTTGGCCAGGATCAATTTCATGGATGATTTCTGGAGTTGGAAATCCTGCCTGGGTCTGTTGAAAAAATCCTTATAGTGGTCTAATTCTACAATTTCCGTATTGGGATATTTTGATAAAGCAAGCTGAGTCAATGGATAATCACGTGCACCCTTCTCGAGATAAATATGGGAAAAATTAGGTTGAAAGTCGGTCACAAATTTCTTTGAATAGGTGGTTACGATCAGCTTTTGATTTTGGTTTTATTTGATCAATTTCCGGAAAACATAATTCTCGGTTTCTCAAGCGAAATCCTTTGGTATAATGAAAAAGTTGCTGTGATTGTGTTTCAGTGAGAGACAACTTTTTCACCAATTCTTCTGACCATTTTTTATCTTTTTCTGATAAGATTGGAGTTTCCAACTGGCTTAAAGTTTTAAAGCGAGACAAAAATAAATCAATTAATTTTATATGATCTGAAATCATTTTTGAAATGGGCAGGGCAAGAATTTTATTAAAATCCATATCCATATGATCCGACACAATCTTTAAAAATGCCAGCCGATGAACAGAAGTCAAGGAAGCACAAACTTTGAAAATCTCTGATGCTTCCATATCCACCAAACCGGGAAAATTATCAGCGCCATCTGAAAAAACCTCCTCAACAGTTACTAATGATCTTTCCTCAAAATCATGTTTGATTAAACAATCGGCATAATAGGTTTGCTCATTAGCCAAATCCTGTATCTGATTGAGGACATAACAGTTGCCAATTTCGGTCGTTGATGGATTACCGCCGGCGATACCAATATTAATAAATTGGATATAGTCTGGTTTTACCGAATTGTAAAAAGTAGAGATTCTATTGTGGATATTCTTTTTTCCCACCCCAAGGCCGATGAGACACAGGTCATTTTTTTTAAATACAGGGAATGAATAAACAGAATCCCTTTTTAATCCATAATGATCAATCAGCGGTTGTGATTCTGCTTTTAAAGCGGTTAGGATACATTGCATGCCAATATATTAAAAGAAAGAAAATCGAATAATTTTCTTCTTCGGCTTATATCTTTTTTTCCAAGGCTTTTTCCCCTCCCATGTAAAAAATAAAAACCGTGTTTTTCGCCCCTCCGGACCATACATAAATTCACTTTCTTTCCCACGCTTTTCGATATCCAAGTTGATGGATTCTAATACAAGTTTCTGTGTGCTATAATCAAGGCGGTCAAAATCCTTGTAAACAACATCCCGGCCAAATCGGGCGCCGATCAAATTCAATGTTTTCCCCATTAAATAAATCGCAAGGCCGCCGCCAACTCCGTAGAGCATCATTTCATTTGTCATTTGACCCGCAATTGAAGCTCCCGTAGTAGATGCCATAGCCAAGGTTCCCAAGACCGTACAGGGTTTGCCCAGGGAATAATAGGATTTTTCCGCATAACGAACTTCTACCAAATTTCTGATAGGCACCGTCATTAATACAACCTTATCTTGCCAAAAAATTACTTTTTTCTTTTTGATAGTGAAATTATTGGAAGAGGTGAAAATATCATTCGTTTTGGTGAATAACATAATCCTTTGGGAAAATCCAAAAGAAAGAAAAAGTGCCAGGGCGATGGTATGTATTACTCTGAAATTCATGGTTTTCGGGGGTCGAATTTAAATCAGAGTTCGTAATGCTCTCACCAAAAGATCAAGGTCCTTTTCTGAATTATACACCTGAATTGAAATTCGGATATAGGGTTGCCCATTCCACTCAAATATTGGAATCTCAATTTGAAAATCCTTCCAAAGTTTTTCTTTCAAATTCATAGGTGAATTTCCAGGCAATGGATGGGAAACCATTTGCCCCAACCAACCATCACCGGTGGAAATGGATGCTGTCCCCAAAACTGATTCAAATTTGGAAAAAGCATCCTTGACTATTTTCCGACTGGTCGGCTGGTGATGTTGTATCTCATTTTTGTAAAAATCAATGGCTGAAGGAATGGTTAGAAATGCTGACATATCCCGTGTGCCCTGCCACTGAAAATCCTGTAGAAATTCTGACGGTGTCGGATCATCTCCCTCCTTTCCCCAACTGACCACCACCGGCCGAATCCATTCCTGATGTTCTTTTTTCACAAACAGAAATGACGATCCTTTAGGCGAACATAACCACTTATGACAGGCACCTGTATAAAAATCACAACCCAAATCATGGATATTCAATGGCATGTGGGCAGGCACATGGGCACCATCAATTATGGTAAAAATTCCTTGTTCTTTTGCCATTTTTACAATTTTTTGAATAGGGAAAATCAATGCGGTGGAACTGGTGATTTGGGAAAGGTAAATGACTTTTGTGTTAGGTGTTACACCGCGCCAAAAATCTTCTATGAATTTTTCTTCAGTTGTTAAAGGAATGGAAACATCTTGTTGTACGATGTTGACCTTATACTTTTTCCCCCATGTAGTCCACGCCCGGACCAAAGCTCCATATTCGTGGGTGGACATAAGTACTTCATCACCGGAATTTAAATCCAAATTATGTATGACATTGGTGACGGCTGTTGTTGGATTTGGGAAAAAAATGATTTCATCTTCATGGCAGCCCACAAATTCACCCAGAGCTTTTCTGGAATTTTTTAAACCTCTATACACCTTATCGGTCATAAATTGAACCGGCTGGTTTTCCAATTGCCTCTGCCAATCCTGGTATTCTTCAAAAACAGAGATAGAACAAGCACCAAAAGAACCGTGATTTAAAAAAGTGATATCAGGATTCAAGAGGAACCGATCTTTCATTCCATCCATCTAGAAAATTATCCCACTAATTTCAGTTCTTCAGGCGAAGCGTAATGGGCATCACAATGGGACAATTTTTCTTTCATGATCTTCCGGTACTGCCACGGCAGGAGTAAAATAAAATAAACCATGGTCAAGTATCCATAGGGCAGCATAGGTGCATCTTTATAAGGATTCTATTTCCAAAACGGTACAGAGCTTTTTTCATGGTGAGCTGAATGGCGGGTAAGATTATATAACAAATAACTGCTGATCAATAAGGCGAAAAGAAAGATTGGAGCTAAACAATATTTAAGCATGGTAATCTAATCATTGCAGTTGATCTGTACTTTTGGTCGAGAGTTGAATTGAATTTTAGATTGTTCATAACGAAGAAACGTAAATATGTAAAACATAATGTTCATTATTTACATAATTACGTTTTACAAAATTACATCGTATTATGATCACTTTATCTATTCTGTCAATATTTCCTGAATTTACTAAAAATTTGGTTCATTATACTGGAAGTGGTTTCATTTGGCGGAATCCTTCATAACATATGAATACATGAACAATACCAATCAATTCAAATCCCAAGATATACCAGGGCCACTCGCCGAGTATGAATGGATTTTCTGCCAACGGTCGCTGACAAAGATATCTGTCCACCACAATTGTGATAATGGATCAATCACATAATGATGTTCCATATTATTATTCACGCGGAGGGAATTTTGTATCAATCAAGGCCATGACTGCCGACACAATCAACATGAAACTAATCAGGAATGTGTAAGACATATTATCCCAATTAAAGGTTTGGTGGGCAATCACAAGTAGAACCAAAAGGCATAAATATTTCACCCAAAACAATTTATGGGAATGAAATTTTTTTATGAATAATTCAAATGAAATCAACAATTAGCTCCCGGAAACCGGATGGAAGTGTAGAACAAAATGATTGAAAGATTTAACCATCTTTAATGGAATAAAAAAGGGGTATTTTACCCTTTTAAAATTAAGGTTAAGCAGATGAGGTGTGCTGTTGATAAATATGTTCGAAAACCTGTTTAGGCACAATGATCCAAGCGATAATGTAAACCAACAGCCCGCCTCCTACAAACAATGCCATTAAAAAAATGAGACGGATAATCACCGGATCAATTTCAAAGTAATCACCAATCCCGGCACACACACCTGCGATTTTTCCTTCTTGTGGATTACGGTGAAGTTTTTTCATTTTTTTCTCCTAATAAATCAAGATGTACCAAACCACATAGAACCAGGATAAAAGGCCATGGATCACAGCCCAAAATACAGATTGATTCATATTAAACGAAATTGCCATGGCTAAAGCTGACCCAAACGTGACGCCTGTTTTGACAATTTCGCCGCTATTGTAGTGGAATGTTTGTTTCATGCAACTTTCGACACTTTAATTTGAAAAAAGTTGTCAAACTTAAAAACGCCGTAATCTTTTTTTCATGATTCGGGCGTGTTCCACCAAATCCGAAACCAAATCTTCAGAAAATGATTTGGAAAAAAAGGTGCTGGAAATTTGGCGTAAGTCTCTTTGGGTTGTCTCATAATTTGCAAGAGCAGGCTGCTGGAGTGACAGTTTAATATTTTCCCGGTCACCCTCGTCCCAATCTACATTGAAATCATCAAATAATCTTTGAACCAATGTAAGTTGATCTTTTTGTACCATCCCCAACGCTTTCAGGATCATGAAAAATTCTCCCATGGAATTTTGAAATCCTGTCAAATATCCCGCACGGGATAAATGCATCCAGTGATTCATTTCCAATTCTAAGTCCTTATGAATCATTTTCAGAATATGGAAAACCTGATTCATCCCTTTATGTTTCGGTGTTGGATCATGCCCATGTTTTGGTGATCCTATTTCAGAATCTTCTAATATTATCTCGATTCTGGTTAATTGATTTTTCACCAATTCCGTGTGGTAAGACCGCATAGTTTGGGTGATGGCTGTTCGATCCTTTTTTGACAAAGTCATAAAGTAAACCGTATCTTTCAATGAAGCGGCGACCTCATTCACAGAGTCATCATTATTTGATTCCCCGGTGTCTAACAGGGAGATTTGCAGGTCACGATTGTATTTGAGGATTGGACTATCCGGATGGCTCAGAGAAGATCGCAATTTATCCAAGTTGGTGCGATAGGCTTTTTCGATGGCATCCAGAATTCGATCTGGGTCGTACTTTTTTCGGAGCTCCTTTGTCGTCGGAAGATGTCTCATAATATACCAAATGTAGCTTCAGATTCTTATGCAAAGCAACGAGACAAACCCG
>MDTE01147279.1_pt1 | contig 10618 bp, 9 predicted proteins | sample 811231 | NCBI WGS metagenome assembly MDTE01 (sample SAMN05326651, study PRJNA326480) | marine metagenome | isolation source: seawater | place: Indian Ocean: Red Sea | collected 2010 | reverse complement strand
GGATTTGATCCTGATCCTAGAATTAATATTTTTAATGATAAATCCTTCAAAATAGAGTTTTATCCTTATGCATTATCTTGCGATAATAGTAAGAAAAAACTTTATTTAACTCAAAAACCGCATTGCTCTTCTTTGAAAGAACCACTAGAAGTGGATGATTTAAGATACAAAATTAAAAAAGTTATTGATGTTGAATGCAGAACTTTGGATAATTTAAATATCTACGCAAATATAATGAAAATCGATGCTCAGGGATCTGAATTAGACATACTTAAACATGCTAAAAATACCTTAAAAAATATTGATATTGTTGAGGTTGAAGCATGGTTCACTAGTAAATATAAAAAACAGCCTAAAATTGATCAGATTCACAAATTAATGTCTAAGAATGGCTTTAATTTTATTGGTTTTTCTTCCCTTTATTATTGTGACGCAAAAGAAAGAACAAAAAATGGGATAGAATTCGGAGATATGCTATTTGTAAAAAATAAATTAAAAATCTCTAATAAAAAATTTGTAATCTCCTATTTAATTACCAAATATCATGATTTATCAATTGAACATTTAGATCTTATTAAAGGTTATAAATTTATGGACAGATTCATACTCAAATTAATTATCTTTATAGGAAAATTTAAGCGTTCTAGTCCCCTAATCAACTAACAAATAATTTCAGAAAAAATTTATTAACCCAAAATTTATAAAATTATTAAAATAATTTAATCTGAATCAAAATTATTCGGTATATAAAATGATGTATTATTTTAATAAATCCAATTAGTTCTTAATATTTTAAATAATTTTAAATACATAATGAAAAAAGCTAAAGTTATAGATATTCTGACAACATTAAATCCAGAAAAAAGAAATGATAAACTTTTGGAATTAAAGAATCCAATTCTAAAATTAGAAAATATATCAAATTTTAATTTAAATCTTTTTAACAAAAGGAATGAAATACCAAAACAATCTAAACATACTAAATATTTATCAACTCCATATCAATTAAAAAATAGAAAAAGACCTATTCTTGAAGATTACTATAATGAAAATTTATCAGAATGGATAATAATTTGTAACTCAGACATTATTTTTTATTGTAATCTAGAAAAAATTATTGAACAATGTGAACAAAATGAAATAGGTTTTGCCTCAGCGAGAAGATTCGATACAGAAAATATAGATTTGTTTTTGAAGAATCCAATTAATTCTCTTAAAATTAAAAGGTATTTAAAAAATCACTGTAAATTCCAGTCAAAAAGAACATTAGATTTATTTCTTATAAAGAAACAAATTCTAAAATCTCTTTTATCAATAACACATGAATTAGGATTGATACCTGGTACTGTTATGTTTGATATCTACCTATTTTTATCTGCCCAAAAATTAACTAAGACAGCAGATATAACTAAAGGGTGTATCATTATTCATAAGAATCATGAAAAATTCAGAATTGCAAATAAGTTTAATTTATTGATTAATATTAACGATCGAAATAATTTTGTTCAAAATAGGAAAATAGATATAAAAGAAGACATTTATCTTGGATGTTTAACATCTTCTGATTTTTACCTAAATAACAAAAAAATGATCAGAAAATCAATGGAAATATCTAAGTTAAGATATAAAGTTGAGTCTTTAAGAATTATATTAATAAACAAAATTGAGATTATTTTATATTATTGGAATTACTTTATTTTTAAAGCCAATAAACAAATATTTAAGAAAAATAAATTTAGCCTAAAAAGAATTATAAGTCTTTTAATATTGTTACCTTCATTTAAAATTGGAGCATCAACAAATGAAGATGATTTTGATTCATTTAAAAAATATATGGATGGAAAATACAAATCTTATTCAAAAAGAATAATGAAAAAATTTTTATAAAAATTTCAATTATTTATGATTCGTAATTTTTCCCCCTCTTTATAAAACTTATTGCTTTTAGAACCTATTATCAAATTAACATCCCTAATAGGTACTCCAGGATTTTTAAATATTTTTCCACCTAAATCTTCTTTAGTAATAATTTTATCTTTTGGAATATCCCTAATTGCAATTACCGATTTTCCTAATCTTTTAAAAACTGGCTCATTACCAAGATCACTAGGTAAATCAAATGTAAGCATTAAAGGGACTCTTTTAATATCTCTAACAAATTTTCTAAATCCCTCTCTTTCTAATGAGAATGAATGATCCGTTCCTTTTAAACTTCTGTCAAAGGTAACATGTTTCTCAAATACTCTTGCACCCAGCATATAAGAAATAGGGCCAGATAATATTCCGTTAAAGTGATCTGAAATTCCTATAACTAAGTCGGGGTATCTTTCAATTAAGAAGGGTATCCTTTTAAGTAGCAACTCATTTGGCGGACAAGGATATTTTGATACACAATGCAAAACTGCTAATTTATCGCAAGATAATTTTAATGATTCTATGCTTAAGTTTATTTGATTTAAATTCGCACCACCTGTACTCATAATAACTGGTTTATTTAACAAGCCTACCTTTTCTAAAAAAATAATATTACCCATATCAAAGGATGCTATTTTTATTGCATCAGGATTTATTTTTCTTAAAGAATCCAAACTGGGTTCATCAAAAGGAGTGCAGATAAAATCAACATTACATTGTTTACAGAAATCTCTAAGTTTTCCTAACTCTGCAACTGATAATTCTAAGAATTCTCTATGTTCTCCATAAGTATTTCCAAAAGCATTATTTGAAAAATAAGGGCTATTAAACATCTCATTATCAAAAAGAAATTTATTATCCCTCATTTGAAATTTAACAGCATCGGCTCCTAATTTAGAAAACTCTTTGATGTATTCAAAAGCTTTATTAACATCCCCCTGGTGATTTTGTCCTACTTCAGCAATAATATAAATCGATTTCTTATTAAACATTTTTTTAATAGTTTTAATAAAATAAACTTAATCTACCCTAATATGTCTCTAATTTACTAATTCCTTTAAATAAGTTTTGATATTTTTAAGGTTGAATTTATCAGGTCTTTTTGTACATACCCATAAATAATAAAAAATCTTTTTTATTCTTGGAAACCCTGCAGGGATTGACCTAAAAAGTTTAGGAACAGGGCTAATATCTTTTACCGGAATATATACTCGATGCCAATTCAAATAAATATAATCTACATTTGAAAAAACCGAGCCGTCGAATCCTCTATATAATTCTATAGCATTAGGGCTTTTATATTTTTTATTTTCAGATTTTCCAAAATCTATTATCTCAGTAGTAACTAGTTGATTTTTAAGAAAAAAAGCATTAACTCCAACCACGCTTAAAAATGTATATCCTTTACTAATAAATAATTCTTTTAGAGAACAAAGACTAGATCCTTGTCCAACCTGAAAATTGTTTTCCTGAATATATTTTGATTGAAAAGGGATAGTAGGATTAAATTCTATACAAACGATATCTGGTAAAACTTTTTCAATAGAAGAAAAGACATGATAATCATTTCCATCAATATCTATTGATAAAAAATCTAAATGATTTATTGAAGCTCTTAACATAATTCTATCAAAAGTGTTTGGACCAGATGTACTTATAAAGCAGTTCAAAAGTTTTGTATTATCAAAATTAATGTAGTTTTTTGTTAGTTTTTTAAATCTTTGCTTATCAGACTCTATGAATATAGCTTTCTTACAATTATTAAGAGCAAATTGACGTATATTTGACTTTCTAATTCCATCCCATGCCCCAAATTCTGCAACGATAATTTCTTTATTATCTTTATTTAATAGCTTTAATATTTTTTCGGCAAATATAAATTCTTTTGTCATTTTAAAATCAAAAATTTGTTAAATAATTCTATAGTTTAAATATCAAAATAATTGTAGTCCCTAATCAAAAAGATTTAATTATTTTCTTTGCCTCATTAAAGTCTGATTCGGTATTAATATCAAACCCCTCTATACCTTTTGTTTTAAAACCAATAATATTTTGTCCTGTTATTGAATTATATTTATATATATTTGAAGCTTTAAATATCTCTAATGATGCATTTTGAATATAAATTTGAGGAAGTGTATTCGTTTGAGAATTATGCCAAAAATCTTTTTCATTGCAAAATGGCAAAAGTGGTACAATATTTTCACATTTCTCCACCCACATCTTTCCAGGATGTTCAGATACTTTCTGAATTGCTCGCAAAGTATCAATTTTTGAATTTTTATCAAAAAGACTAAAAGCTCTTTTAAAAGTTTCTAAAGATCTAAAGGGACTAGTAGGTCTTAAAATTGCATATTTTTCAGCAATGACATTTTTTTTAATAAGTAAATCGTGAATCCACTTAACCCATAAAATATCCGGAGCATTTTCAGTAGCAGTTTCAATTGGTCTTAATGCAGGAATTTCAGCACCATAACTTCTCGATATTTTTGCATAATCTTCACTATCGGTAATAACAATAACTTTTGAAAATAATCTAGATTCAATAGCGGGTTTTATTGTATGCGCTATTAAAGGATCATTTTCAAGAATTCTTATATTTTTATTTGGTACACGCTTTGAGCCTGATCTAGCAGGAATTAAAGCAATATTTGACATGTTATATGCCCATTAAGGAAATAATCTTATCACAAACTTCTCGTACAGCTCCATTACCGCCTGATTTATGAGTTACGTAACTAATATAATCATCAATTAACGGATTACGATCGTTGACTCCAATAGTTAGAGAAACATTTTGAAATGCTTGGATATCATTAATATCATTTCCTAAAAATGCTGCATTTTCTTTTTTTAATAATTTTGATTTTAAAATAGATTTAATTATAGATCCTTTATTTTCAATTGAATTAAGACAATTTATTTTAAGTTTCTCACATCTTCTCTTTACTACCGGATTAACCTCTGAGCTAATGACATATAAATCAAAACCATTTTTAAATAATTGACTCAAACCTATCCCATCACCTCTAAAACACAATACACTTTCTTCTCCATTTTCTGAAACCAAAACTTTATTATCAGTAAAAACACCATCAAAATCAAAAAAAATCACTTTTAATTTTTCAATTTCTGCAAAAGTTAATTCGCTTATAAACTTCTTTTCTGAAGTTGATTTCTCTCTAAATACCATAATTTTATTTTACTTTTCCTGAATTTCACCTTTAGATGTTGTTGGCAATCCTTCAACTTTATGAATACCAAAATAATCTTCCATTCTTACCCTATCATTAAAGTGAGGGGAAGATGCTTCTATAACTCTGCAGTTTGTTATTGCTTCTTCTTGGTGAACAACTCCTGGTGGAAAATGAAAAACGTCGCCAGCCTTCAGAAATCTTTCTACAAGTTCACCATTTTGGTTTAAATGTCTAAGTATCATTTCTCCTTCAATTAAATAACCGCATTCATTTTTTTTTCTATGTAATTGAAGGCCACCTTTGAAGCCAGCTTTAACTTTAATTTCTTTAAGCATAAATTGTTTTTCTACCAAGCATAATAAAGTTTCTTCACCCCATATTCTTGGTCCCACATTTTGAGGTACTGGAAAGTTTGGAGGAGTATTTTCAAGGTATTCTTCCGGAAGATCCATATATAAATTCTTAATATTAGTAATTAAATAATGATGATATTAACTTTAACATTTTTGTAAATTAATATCTTTTAAAATTGTTTTCATTTGATAAATTAATTAATTATTTTTTTAAAAATATTTAGGGTAAATAGTGATATATAGTAAGTTTATTAATATCTTGAGGTAAGATATATGCAAATTTTTAAAAAGAAATTGATAATTCTTTTTAAAAAGATAATTTATCTGTTTAGTAGACATATTTCAATCTCTTCAATTTGGATAAGTATCCCAGAGAAAATTAAATTATTTATAAAAAAATTTTTAAAATACAATAAATTTCCTAATTATTCATTAATAAAAAAAACTCATATTAATAAAACTGATAAAAAAAGAAACTTTCATTTCGGAACTATTATTGGTAACCACAATGCATCTAATCTTCTAGATTCCTCTATCGCTAAATACTTAATTTTAAAAGGACATCGTGTATCAGTTCTTTTATGTGATGAAGCTTTGCCTGCATGTCTTAACAGCTCTATTTGGAAAAGCAGCAAGAAAGATAGATTTAAAGATGACTTAACTTCTTCGCCTAAGCAACAAAATCTCTGTGAAACATGTTACGGACAATCTTTAAAGTTATGGGAAAATACTAATGCAACAATTTATAAAATTTCTGAACTTATAACAGAATCTGATTTAAAAAAAATAATTCTTAGAGTTAATTCTCTAAAAGTTTTAGAAAAAATTTATTATAAGGATATAGATCTTACAGAAGATGTAATTGCAGGATGTCTTAGATATCTATGTAAAGGAGATGAAAATATTATTCCAGAAAATCTTTATAAGAGATACGCTGAGTCTGCTCTTAAAATTTGCATTTCTTATGAAAAAATACTTTCAAAAGAAAAAATTAATGTAGGAGTTTGGGTGCATGGAATATATGTTCCACACGGTGTCCTAAATAAAATATTCCATAAAAACAAAATCTCTTTTTACAACTACAATACTAGCTACAGAGAAAAAAGATTTTACTTTACAAAAAACCAAACCTACCATAAACAATTTCCTAATGAAACGGAAGATTACTTGAAGCTTAAAGAAACACAAAAACATCAAATAATTAAAATAAAAGAATATTTAAAAAGTCGTGAAAAAGGATTACAAGATTGGCAACAATTCAATAATAATCCAGAATCATCTCCTAAAGATAAACTCCAAACACTTGGGTACAAATTTGACCAAAGGGAATTAGCTGTTTTGTATACCAATGTAGTCTGGGATGCAAGATTACATTTTCAGGAAAATATTTATAAGGATATGGTTAGCTGGATTGAGGATACAGTTAATTTCTTTAAGCTTCATTCAAATAAAAAACTCATAATAAGAATACATCCAGGAGAATTAATTTCTCATTCAGTATCAAGAGAAAAAGTTGAGGAATTAAATTGTCTTAAGAATCTTCCTGAGAATATAACTTTAATTAAACCTCAATCAAGAATTTCCTCATATTACTTAGCATCCCTTGCCTCAATTAATATTATTTTTGCTACCAAATTAGCAATGGAATTAAGTATTTATGATAAACCTATTATTTGTTGCGGAGATGCTTGGGTAAGAGGTAAAGGAGCTACTATTGACCCCAAATCAATAAAAGATTATAAAAAGTTTTTAAATTGTAATTGGGCGGAATTAAAACATTATTACTCTTCGTTTATGGGACTAGCCTATTCTTATTATTTCTTTGAAAGAAAACCTATTTATTTCCCATATTTTAAAGTTGCTGCTGATAGAAAATCGTTCAATATTGATTTGAAAAAATATGAATTAGAATTGTCTAAAAGTGATTCAGTTTTAGATTATATTGAGAATTGTTTGATTAATGAAAATGATATTATAAATAAAATAGATAATTGAAAAGTTTTTCTTATAATCTTTTTTTATTTAAATTATCTAAATATAATTAGTTTTTACAAGAAAAATTAAATTGAATACTTCCGAAATAGATATTGCATTATTAGTTGTTGGATATAGTAAACCTATATTATTTGAAAAAGCCGTAAGATCTCTAGATTATCTTGGATTACCAAAATCAGTAAAGAGATACGGTGTTATTGATGGACCAAAAGAAATTAAAGGTGACTTATATGAAAAGAATAGATCGGTAAAAATTATAGGGAAAAAACTTTTAGATGAAGGACATTTGAATAGTTTAAAAATACGTAGAAAAAACCTTGGTACAATGAAAAACATGCATAAATCAGTCACTGAAATTTTAAGAAATCATAAATATATATTTGTTCTTGAGGATGATTTAGAAGTCGTTCCTACTGCAAAAGGTTCAATAACAATAATGCTTAGTAAATTAAATGAATCAATAAATTCCTTTAGTATTTATTGTCATAATTCATATACTGAAAATATCTTTTACAGTCATAGATACAGCTCTCAAGCCTGGGGTACTAGTAGGAAAGCATGGTTAAAATTTAATCCACTAAAAATAAAAAAAATGGATCTTAGTTTTTATGAAATAAAAAAATTAAACAGGAAATGTGGAAGTGACATATATTCAAGTTTTAAAGCTTTTAAGAAAGGAAGTCTAGATACATGGGCTGTGCCATGGAATATTTATAATTTCAAAAATTCTAATATGATGGTTTACCCGCCCAAATCTTATATTTTAAATAATAGTCATTTGATTGGTGCAGAGAGAACAGAAGGAATCGAATTCAAATATCATATTGCAAAATATCTCCTTCAAAAAGATTACATTAATCCCCAACTTAATAAAAGATATTTGACTCATTTCTCAATAATAAATAGGATAAAAAGATATATATTTGCCAAAATTTTTAAGTACAAAAACAATATTTATGAAAAGATTAGTAAGAAATAATACTTTAAGAGTTGGATTAATTGTAGATAATAAAGATTTACATTTTATTGCATGGGATCTAATTGAAAGAAGCTTAAATAATAAAAATTATCAAATTTCTGCATTAATAGTTCAAGAAATTAATCTTGTATCAAATACGAAAAAAAGCATATTAAAAATAAAAGATTACATTTCTAATAAAGGTTTTAAGAAATTCATAGAAAGGATATCCTTTGAAATAATACATAAAACTGAATATTTTATAAGTAGATTTATAGATCCAATATGCGTAGTTAGTCAAAAATATAAAGACATTAAAAATTTTGATATTCCAAAGATTTATGTTAAACCAATACTTTCTTCTAGTGGATTAGTCTATAGATATAAGAAAGAAGATTTAAATAAAATTATTGATCATGATATTGATGTCCTAATAAGATGTGGTTCTGGAATACTTAGAGGTGAAATTTTAAATATTTGCAAATTTGGAGTTATTTCATTTCATCATGGAGATAATCAAGAATTTCGAGGATCTCCAGCAGGTTTTTGGGAAACATATTTTCAAGTAGAGAAAACAGGATTTATAATACAACGACTAAATAATGAATTAGATGGTGGTGATGTTCTTTTTAAAGGATCAATAAGAACAAAACTTTTATACTTAATTAATCAAAATAACATTTTCTATAAATCTAGTCCCTTTATGGATAAATTTTTACAAAATTTATCCTTGACTAGAAAGATCACTAATATAAATGAAAAGTTACCATATTCAAGTATTCTTTTCTCAATACCATCATTAGAAATTCAAGTTAATTACTTACTAAAAACGTTCTTTATATTAACAACAAAAATAATCAAAAAAATTTTAAAGATAGGACATATTTGGTACGTTGGATATCAAAAAGTAGGAGATTGGCGTGAATCAATTTTATGGAAGTCTAATATTATTAAAAATATAAAAGGGCATTACTTCGCTGATCCCTTTATATTGAAAAAAAACCAAAGTCATTTTATCTTTGTTGAAGATTTCAATATAAAGGAAGCAAAAGGATCAATATCAGTAATCAAAATCGAGAATAACAAAAGTATTTTTCTGGGCAAAGCTTTAGAAGAGGAATTTCATCTTTCGTTTCCTTTCATTATTGAAGTAGATGATGAAGTTTATATGATTCCTGAATCTTCACAATCAAATCAAATACGTATTTATAAATGTATCAATTTTCCCTTGAAATGGGAATTACATAAAATATTAATGAAAAAAATTAAAGCTGTTGATACATTAATTTTCAAAGTAAAGGATAAATGGTGGATGTTAACAAATATTGACTCTGCAAAAATGAGGGAACATGAATCTGAGCTTCATATTTTTTATGCTGATAAATTTGATAGTAGTAATTGGGTAGAACATCCTAAAAATCCAGTTATTTTTAGTCCAGAAAAAGGAAGAAATGGTGGTTTAATTAAAGATATAAATGGTGATTTATATCGTATATTTCAAAGACAATCTCCTAATAAATACGGAAATAAAATGGGGATTTCAAAAATAAAAAAAATTACAAAAACTGATTATCAAGAAGAAGAAATCGCAATGATTGAACCTAAATTTTTTAAAGGTATAAATGGAACTCATACTCTAAATTTTAAAGATGAATTATTAGTAATTGATTTCTCAAAAATCGAAAATTACTAATTAATTAAAAATTAAAAATATATTGATTTATTAGAAATTATTTTATATTCCATTGTCTTATTTAAAAATATTTTATTAACTTAATAATTAGTTGTTATCTTTAAATTAATTAAAATAAACAAACTGAAGTAAAAGTTATATTTAAATTTTATTATTGATTATCAAAAGTCGGTTTAATAGTCTTATTTATCCTAAGGTAATTTTTAAAAACTAGATAAATTTTTCTTTATTATATTTCTTTTTTTTTCTTATTTCTTTAGCGGCATTTATTTGACATTTTCTTCTAATATTATGATCACTAATAGGATTGAAATCGTTATAAACATATAAAACTTGATCCATAAATTCTTGGCGATTACCAGCCATTTCTAACATTGGGAACATTATTGCCAAATCGGAGGCAACAGAATAAAAATGTCCATTATTATCTAAAAAATCAGTTGGATTAATAGATAACCACAAATCATGTCTAAATGTTTTTAGATGAGAAGCATACCAAAAATAGTTT
>MDTE01202663.1_pt1 | contig 10619 bp, 10 predicted proteins | sample 811231 | NCBI WGS metagenome assembly MDTE01 (sample SAMN05326651, study PRJNA326480) | marine metagenome | isolation source: seawater | place: Indian Ocean: Red Sea | collected 2010 | reverse complement strand
AGTGTCAATCTGTGAAACACTCAGGGCACAGCGAATACAGCCTAGCGTTTCTCCCTGAGACTGGATTCGAAAGGCGTAGTAAAGCATGCTAATATTGAGCGTCTCACTATAACGAAGACTGTTACCTTCCCCAGCAGAGATTGCCTTGATTATTTCTTCACGGTTGGCGTGATTATTCATCTCCATCGGTGATTTGTCGGAATCGGCATGTACTTTGCCATCAGCGGATACCACGGTGATACGTATCGCAGTCTCATTCTTGACGCGTTGAATGACATCACTCAGGTGTGCGAAATCTTTGGATTGAAGAGATGTCTTTGTAATATCCTCGAGTGAGACAGAAGTACTTTTGAGTCGTAATAACAATTGGTTTGTCAATTGTTCCTTTTGCCACCGGGAAGTGGTAAAACCGCCAACGAGCCCAACGAGCACGATGAGTGCCGAGAAATAGACAAAGGGCTTCCAGAACAGGCGAGAGGTAAACATCTTAATGACAGTACAAGTGATAAGCGATTAAAAATTGCTTTTAAGTCGGTAGCCGATACCACGAACCGTTTCAATGAGATCAGCTTTGCTCCCCATCTTTTTGCGTAGTGCTCGTATGTGAACGTCGATGGTACGCTCCAATACGACAGTATCATCCCCCATCACGGCATCCATCAGATCATAGCGTTTATAGGCACGACCGGGATGTTCCATTAACTGCCAAAGCAGGTCGAATTCTGTGGGAGTCAAAGTAATGAATTCGCCATCAATCGTGACTCGGAATTGCAAACGGTCCAATACAATCCCGTTGTAACTCAGTACTTGTGAATCATCGTCAAGAGGCTGGTTTGCGCGGCGTAATAACGATTTAATGCGTTCGATTAAAACACGAATCTTGAAGGGCTTGGTAACATAATCGTCGGCACCAAGCTGGAATCCTACCAGTTGATCCACTTCTTCGCTTTTTGCCGTTAACATCACAATCGGAATCCGCTTGGTGACATTATTACTTCGCAGATGCCGGCAAACTTCGAGGCCATCCATACCAGGTAGCATGACATCCAAAAGGATAATGTCAGGGATCAGCTTTTGGCCGGCTTCCAATCCTCTTGTTCCATGGTCACAAACATGGACGATATACCCTTGCGCTTCCAGATTGTAGATCAGGATTTCCTGAAGTTCGGGTTCGTCTTCAATGATGAGAACGGTTTGTTTTGCCATGGGTCTGTCCAACGGAGCGGCGGAGACACTGGTGAACTGGTTTAGCCATCGGAATCCAGCAACGTGTCTGTTTACGTTTACGTTAGTGTATAGTGGCATTCAGAATACTGCAAAGACAGTTCAGACAAGCCGCACCTCGAACAGTCCCGAGAGTCTTGATAAAGCGTAAGCTTCTTTAGTGATGATCACCAAGGATAGTTGGAACCTGGTCACAGATATTGCAAGCCTGATCCCCAATTCGTTCCAGAGCACGAGCGATTAGAATTTGAGCCAACGGGCCAGCTATGTTGGGTTCCCCCTTAAGCGCTTCCAGAGCCACTTCTTCGCTGAGCACTTCTCGCATGATCTGATCGTTGAGTGAGTCAACATATTCATCCCGGTTGCGATACTTCTCGGCTTCCTTCTCGTTGCGATTGATATAAGCACCAATCGCGCCATGCAATAATTCTGTGACGGCCTGCCCCATTTGGACGATACGAGCCTCCGGCTTCGCTGTCGAACGCGCCATCATTAACTGCAATAGACTTATTACATTGCAAGCCTGATCCCCAATCCGTTCGAGACTTGAAGTTACATGTGACACAGTCAGGACGTATCGCAGGTCGGAAGCGACCGGCGAATAAACGGTCAGAATGCGAACTACCTCTTTATCAATCGTGTTTTGCATTTCATCCAGCATTTCCTCGGATGCCATGATTGATTCGCTTACGTCCAGCGTTAAATCTTCCAAAGCTTTAACGACTGTGGATACCATGGATTCGGCCAGGGTGCCCATTTCGACCAACTGGTGATGTAGTTCTGATAGTTCCTGATCGAACCGACGCATTATCCGTACCGCCCCTGAATATACATTTCAGTCTTTTCATGCTGCGGATTTAGGAACAAATCTGAAGTTTTGGAATGTTCGATGATTTCGCCCATCAACATGAAAATACACTCATCGGTGGCTCGCCGAGCTTGTGCCATGTTGTGAGTAACAATGACGACCGTATATTCATCTCGCAGCGACTCAATCAGGTTTTCGACTTTTTCGATCCCTTCAGCATCTAAAGCACTACATGGTTCATCCATCAGGATGATATCCGGCTTGAGTGGTAGGAGTCGGGCGATACAGAGCTTTTGTTGTTGTTCCAGTGTCAAAGTCGTCGCTCGGGATTTTAGTCGATCCTTGACGGTGTTCCAAAGATCCACTTCGCGTAATGCTTTTTCCACGACATCGTTTCGTTCACTTTTCGAGAGTGATTTGTGAACTTCGTGAATTCCCATGCCAAATAAAACATTGTCGTAAATCGAAATAGGCAGAGGGTTGGGACGTTGGAAGACCATGCCTACACTACGACGAAGCTGACGCACGGAAACATCGTCATCGTAAATGTTCTTATCAAGAATTTCGATATCTCCGGTCGTTGTTACGTTTCCATATCGTTCATTGATTCGATTGAAACAGCGGAGCAATGTCGTTTTCCCGCAACCGGATGGCCCGATCAATCCCGTGATGATTCCTTTCTTTATATTGACGGAAACATCCATCAATGCCTGAAAATCACCGTACCAAAGATTGAGGTCTTTCGTGTGGATGCTGTAATCGTTCATTTGAGGTACTTCAAGTGATGTGAATTCACTGGTGACAGCTTGAGTTGCTACTGTAGACATTATCCAAAGTCTCCCGTGACGTAATCGTACGTAAGTTGGTTTTCCGGATTGGTGAACATTTTCTCCGTCGGACCAACTTCGACTAACTCTGACTTGTTAAAAAATGCTGTTTGATCTGCTAAGCGACGAGCCTGTTGAACGAGGTTGGTGACAAGGATGATTGTCATTTCACTCTTAAGTTCAGTCAGGACGTCTTCAATTTTCATAGTGGTTACCGGGTCAATCGCGATGGAAAATTCATCGAGACAAAGCACATCCGGTGCATGAGACAGAGCTCGGGCGATGGTGAGCCGCTGTTGCTGTCCGCCGGAGAGTTTAGTGCCCAGCATGTGGAGTCGATCTTTGACTTCGTCCCAAAGCATGGCCTGTTGAAGACAACGGACGACGATCTCTTCCAGTTTCTGTTTGTCGTGGATCCCGGAACGGCGCGGTGCATATGCGACGTTTTCATAGATCGACATAGGCAAGCCGACTGGCAAAGGGAATACCACACCGACTTTTCGTCTCAAGCCATAGACGTTACGGATCTGTTGGACGTCTTCGCCGTCAAACAATACTTTTCCAGTCGTCTTTGCATTGTGAACGAATTCCAGCGTCCGATTGATCGCTTTGAGAAAAGTGGTTTTACCTGCATTGGCAGGACCGATGATTCCAAAGATTTCATTCTTGGGAATCTGAAGGTTGATGTCGCGAAGTGCAACGTCCTTTCCATAGGAAACACTAACGTCGCGAAATTCTACTTGGTAATCCATGATGCTACCACTTCTTTCGTGAACGTAAGTAAATACGGAATCCAATGGAGATACTGTTGACAGCAATCACCAAACCAATCATGACAGCGGCCGTACCAAACTTAAATGATTCAGGAACGTCCTGCCATTGCGTTGAGATAATGTATAAGTGGTAAGACAAAGCCATGAAGCGATCGTCCAGACCATAGGGAACCCAAGCGCCCCAACCCGAATCAGCGATGCGGGAGGAAATCATGGCCCCGGTGAAAAGGATAGGAGCCGTTTCGCCGGCAGCGCGGGCAACCTGCAGGATGACTCCTGTTAATATTCCGCTGATCGAATTAGGCAGGACGATCGTTCGAATGGTCTGCCATTTAGTCGCTCCCATATTCCAGCAGGCAACCCGGAATGACATTGGCACCGAGGCTAATGCCTCTTTCGTACTTGTGATAATCACGGGCAGCGTCATGACAGCGACTGTGCAGGACGCTGCTAACAAACAGCGATCCATTCCCAGAAAGTAAACAAACGCGCCTAGCCCGAATAGCCCGTGCACAATACTCGGGACGCCGGCCAGATTCACAACAGCCAGGTTGATAAATCGAGTCAACCAGTTATCCCGAGCAAACTCATTCAAATAAACCCCAGCCAGAATTCCTATAGGGGCTGCAATGATTAAGGAAACTAAGACTAAAAAGAACGTCCCGATTAAAGGAGCCCAGATTCCACCCTCTCTCATCCGGTTTTGAGGATTGTCCATGACGAATTCGATCGATAGAGCAGGCCAAGCTTTGTACAACAGAAAGATGATAATGGCTAAGACCGGAATGATCAGTAGCCAGGTCATCGCAAGCGTTGAAATCCTAACAAACAACTCGACTTTATTGCCGCGATGCTCTCGTTCGGTTGATGCAAATGGATTGTGTTGCTGATTACTCATTTCCCTGCACCTTAATCCCCTTCACGATCAGATCTGCCGCCAGATTGATAATGAATGCAAAGACGAATAGAACCACTCCGATGAGAAACAACGTGTGATAATGCATGTCACCACGAACAGCCTCTCCTAACTCCGCCGCAATCGTTGCTGTTAACGTACGAACAGGATCGAAGACGCTTGTTGGCATGTTGACTGAATGCCCAGTACACATGAGTACTGCCATCGTTTCTCCGATACCCCTGCCGATTCCTAAGAGTACGGCCGCTAACAAACCGTTTTTGGCAGCAGGGAATAGCACTTTGTAGACCATTTCCCAGCGATTCGCCCCCAGAGCGATACCAGCTTCCCTGAACGAGTCAGGAACGGCACGCAAGGCATCTTCGGATACCGAAACGATAATGGGAACACTCATCAAAGCCAAAACAATGCCCGCATTCAGGATGTTGAGCCCGACGGGCTCGCCCGTAGCGTCAACAATCATGGGATTCAGTACAACTAATCCTATAAATCCCCAGACAACTGAAGGTATGGCTGCTAAGAGCTCAATGAGGATCTTTAAGACTTCCCGTGATTTGCCCTTAGCAAACTCGGACACATAAACGGCTGCTCCCAAACCAAGAGGCACAGCGATGATCATCGAAAGAATGGTGACCGAAAGTGTCCCGGCCATTAAGGCAAGAATTCCAAATGTTGGCCTTTTAGCGGACTCAGGAATCCATTTGGGACTTGTTGTGAATTCAGCCAGGTCAAGTTGTTCCACTTCACCGTGACTAGCACCTTCTTCTAACCCGGTAATGGCAGGGAGGCTCTCTTTGAAGACGAAAAAGAAAATAGCCATGACAAAGATAATAGCACTCCAGCCACAGAGGTGGATTAGACCTACTATGGCTGGTTCACTAAAGTCGACCACCTTCTGGACGCTCCGTCGCAGCGAAAAACCGCTTTCGGTAGCAGGTGATGGTTCTGACATATATACACTTCCTTAGTGAATTGGCTAATAAAGTCGTACTGATCCTCGGCCTATTTGACTGGAACGTATCCCATTTCACTTACAATGGCCTGCCCGTTCTCTCCCATAATCCATTCCAGATATGTTTTCAGTTCACCAGTAGGTTCACCGGAAGTGTAAATTAACAATGGTCGAGCAATTGGGTAAGTTCCGTTAATGACGTTGTCTGCCTTAGGGGCAACAGCATCCGCATCATCAGTTTTCTTGATCTTGAGCATCTTCACATTGTCCGTCGCATAGCCCATGCCTGAATAGCCGATGGCGGATGCAGTTTTTTCTACCATGGAGACTACATCCGATGATCCGGAAAGGTCGATGGAACCAAGTTTAAAGTCGTTGTCTTGAAGGACAGCTTCGCGAAAATACGCATAGGTTCCCGAATTGTTTTGACGACTTACGCGAACAATTTCATCTGCACCGCCCGGGATGGTAATACCCAATTCACTCCACTTGGAAATCTTTCCGCCATCTGCATAGATTGCTTCGAGTTGTGCAAGTGTGATTTCTTCCAGTGGGTTGTCTTTGTGAACGTAGACGGCCAAAGCATCCTGACCAACGACATACTCTGCAGGAGCAACCCCTGATTCGCTTTCCGCACGAGCCTTTTCTTTGTCCTTCATTTTTCGGCTAGCATTGGCCATGTCAGCGAGCCCTTGAATGAGGCTGGAGATGCCCACTCCACTTCCGCCCCCCGAGACTTCGATGGTGATATTAGAATTGTCTTGTTGATATTTTTCAGACCAGGCCTGAGCAAGATTGACCATCGTGTCCGAGCCTTCGACCTGAATCGTTTGACCAGATGAGGTTTGTTCGCCTCCACCAGAGTTTGTGTCGTCCTTTGAGCCGCAGCCAGAAAAGGTCAGGGAGACCACAAGAGCTAAAGCCAGTGTGAGCTTAAACGTTAGTTTCATTGATTAGATTCCATTGAACAAGAGTTGATCACTTACAAGTAATATCAACTAGAATCTAGGTGCCGAGTATGAACCAACAAATAAGTAAGTATTAAGAAAATGTGAAGATTGGATTTCTGCGGGCCTACCACGTCTAAAACACTGAAAAACAAGTGTTTCTACAGCAATGAGTCGATCGGAGTCAGCGAAGGTAATTCCGGAATTTGAAGGGATTTTAAGGTGATTTTCCTCGTTTGCCGGCAGGTGAGTCTTTCCGCCGGTTTCAGAACCCAGTCTTTTTATATTTTATGAACTGTAGTTGGGGCTTGTTGATGGTGCTTTGGCACTAATCTCGTTCCGACTTTGGTCTAATCATTGCCGCGTTTTAATCGTTGCCACGCTTGGTTGGAACCAAAAAACAATCGAGGCATGCCAACAAGCGGTGACCATCTCTAACGGCAGACCCATTCCCTAACTTTGGCTGGAGAGCGGCGGGGGTAATCTTCACACAATCCTCATAACTCCCTTATGAAATCCCAATATCTCATCCATAGACTTACAACCAATACTAGTCATGTTTGAATGCACTTGGTCATTAAAAAGGATTTAGATAAATGGTTATGGCACTGGCCGACGTGAAGGTCAAAGAGGATGACAACCAACAACTTTGCGATGATCTGCGAGCCAGTCTGGCGTTTCATCCCAATGTCCTGCTTGAAGGCGAACAGGCATTTGATTCTGAGGATTCTCCGTTAAGTTCTTTGGCTGAAGTAGTGTATACGTACGGAGCGTTACCTGAAGGACTTGCAATCGAAGTGATAACACGCGTTGCTCACGTGTTATCAAATCTTCACAGCTTTCCATTACTGATGGGTGATTCGCTCGATGCGGGAAATATCCTTCTGGATGAATCCGGAACAGTGAAGCTGCGAATTCCCACCGAAGTCTTTGACGTCGGTGTGAAGAAATCTACACATGGAATGAGCGGGGTTACCATGCTGCCAGCAATACAGATTCGGGAATCACAACAGCAGGCAATCGAACGGGATATCCGATTGCTCGGAGCATTATTCTGTTTTGCGTTGTTTGGAGAAGATGCAACACCGCTGCAGCAATTGGACTTGCGCCAACTGGAAACAACTTGGGAACACGAATCTAATTCACTTCCGGAGGGGAAACCATCAGCTTTTAAGTCGCTGATTTGGAGAATGATACGGGCTGGATATGCAGAAGGATATCGCGATATGCAGACAGTTGTTATTGACTTGTGGGAGTTAGGAATCGTATCCTTCTCTCACAAATGAGAATGAAGGGTGGGACTTCTACTGCGTCCTACAGACTCCTGCAGATAGTCCTATCTTCACTTCCCGCTCCGTAACCCGGCCGTAATGCTGAGTACGAAGTAGGAGTAAATACGATTCGGGTTGGTTTAATATCAATGACTGATGTGACAGGAGGTCTCCATGATCCAGCTACCTACTGGTGGTAAGAAGCTCTTTGTTCTGGATACGAATGTCATTCTTCATGACGGAGAATGCTTTCTCAATTTTGATGAACACGACGTTGTCATTCCGATGGTCGTTCTGGAAGAACTTGATAAGTTCAAAAAGGGGAATGAAAACCGTAATCTGCAGGCTCGCCGGTTTCTAAGAAAGGTTGACGAATACAGCGACGATGTGCTGAGCGAAGATGGGATGGATCTTGGCGCGGGCTGTGGAAGATTATGGATTGTGTTAACCGATCAACTCAATCAAAAACTGGGACGAGCCTTTCTGCAGGATTGCCCGGATCATCGAATCTTAAATGTAGCTCTGCTCCTGCAACAGCAGTATCCGGACCGCAAAGTAATCCTGATTACCAAGGATACCAATCTACGATTGAAAGCCCGAGGCCTGAAAATCATCGCTCAGGACTACACCACTGATAAAGTAGACGATGTAAATCAGTTGTATCGGGGCACTCGGATTCTTGAAACCGCTCCGGGAATCATTGACGCTTTCTATGCGAATGGCGGGACGATAGACAAAACAGAATTGGCTCTGGATGATTCCGAGGATTTACACGCGAATGAGTTCTTTGTATTTCGCCATGGCTCGAAAAGTACACTCGCTTCGTATCATGCGTGTGTGGACTCTTTTTGCCGAGTGGACAAACCCAATGCTTACGGAATTCAGCCCAAAAATGTAGAACAGACCTTTGCGTTGAAAGCGTTACTCGACGATAGCATCAAACTGGTTACGCTTGTCGGACAAGCCGGTACAGGAAAAACATTACTGGCACTGGCAGCGGCATTAGAGCGGAACAACTCGTATCAACAGGTACTCATGGGACGGCCTATTGTGCCACTTTCGAATCGTGACCTCGGTTTTTTGCCAGGGGATATCGACGCCAAAATGGATCCCTATATGCAGCCGCTGTATGACAACTTGAAAGTGATCCAAAACCAGTTTGGCACAACCGATCCGCGACAAATTGCTGTTCGCAGTATGCTGGAAAATGAGAAACTGGTGATTACGCCACTTAGTTACATTCGCGGACGTAGCCTGCAAAATGTTTACTTCATTGTTGATGAAGCTCAGAATCTAACGCCTCATGAAATGAAGACAATTATTACCCGGGCTGGAGAAGGTACGAAGATAGTTCTGACCGGCGACATACATCAGATTGATCATCCTTATCTGGATACAGAATCTAACGGATTGTCATTTCTCATCAGCAGAATGAAAGGGCAGGGAATTTATGCTCATGTCATGCTGGAGAAAGGTGAACGCTCGGAGTTAGCAGACCTTGCTAGTAAAGTGCTGTGACTTCATGACGCCTAGCCTGGTTAACTCCTACCCCATCACATAAGGCTTAACAATCGCACTCAGTCCGATCAGGAATAAGGCTGTCAGCGCGTATCGTTGCAATTTGTTTCGGTCCAGTTTGTTGCCGACACGAATTCCAATTTCTGTTCCCAGGAATACTACAGGCAAGCCAAGGACTCCCAGAATTAGTCCAACAGTGGAGGTGGCTCCGAATTGCCAAACCAATATCAAGGCGAGTGGGATCATACCGTAAAACAGCATTGCGAATAAAAATCCACGGCTCTGTTTGGCATTCCAGGGCTGACACATGACCCACAATGCTACAGCTGGACCTCCCATACCAATAAATCCAAGCATGACGCCACTGATGGAAAAGGCAATGTATTCCCAGATTACCGGGAGTTCTTCTTCCTGGGCTTCGAGCTTGATGAAGCCTTTGGTAACCACAATGAGGATGAGAACAAGGCCGATGGATTGCTGGATTAGCTGACGGCTTTCTTCCGGCGATTCATAGTAGTTGTTGAGATAATTAAGAGCCAACACTCCCGGCAAGATAAAGAGAATACGGATGAGCCCCGGTCGAACGGTGGCCGGCCAGGAGATCACTTCCGACAGTTTCCAGGCTCCGATTCCGGATTGCGTCATGGAGGCAATCGTAATGGCTGCGATCGCAGTATCAATCTCGAAACCGCAGAAATAGAGAATCGGAATCCCAAAAGCACCAGCCCCGAATCCGATCACCCCCTGCAGAAAGCAACTGGTAAAGAATACGCCGGTAAAGACTGCATATTGCCAGAATTCAAAATCACCTAAGTATTCCATCAGCCCTGAAAGTCTCGTGCGCGATTGCGGGAGCGGGTAGTAAGTATGGCAGTATATCGGACAAGCCAAACTCTGAACAGCAATGCAAGGCTGGGCAGGCATTGTTATTAACGTCAGGGGTTAAAGCCCAAGTCGGTAAAAACGATTGGCTGTACCACCAAAAAGCTCACCCAGCTCACTCTCGCTAAGCCTTCCCACGGTTTCCGTAAGAGCGTGATAGACATCGGTATAGGTCGCGGCCAATTCGCATACAGGCCAGTCGGATCCGAACATACATCGCTCCGGCCCAAATGCCTCCAGTACAATTTCCACGTAAGGTTTTAAGTCCGATGGTTTCCAATTTTCCCAGTCTGCTTCGGTAACCATTCCGGACAGTTTACACATGATGTTCGGAAAACTGGCTGCTGCTCGAATGTTGGCTTCCCAATTGTCGAGTCGCTGATCCTTGATTTCCGGTTTGGAGAGATGGTCTATCACCATCGCTAATTCGGCAAACTGTTTTCCGAGTTGTTGTACGTGATGCAAATGTTTGACATAGAACAAAAGATCAAACGGGATGTT
>MDTE01185696.1_pt1 | contig 10620 bp, 17 predicted proteins | sample 811231 | NCBI WGS metagenome assembly MDTE01 (sample SAMN05326651, study PRJNA326480) | marine metagenome | isolation source: seawater | place: Indian Ocean: Red Sea | collected 2010 | reverse complement strand
GTCGCTAGACTTCGAACCTGGCTACCACGCCTAAGTAATCAAGTTATGCCTCTTGGTCAGACACGTTTCCTTGCACTACTCTAACAAGACCGTCGCCTTATTAATACTTAATATAATACTAGTTGACCTATTTGTCAACCTTTTATTGCCAATTTTCTTTATTTTTTTCTACTGTTTTTAACCAACGTTTACGTGCTTGTGCTTTCTCACGTTTTTTAATAACACTTGGTTTTTCATAGTATTCATTTTTACGCATGTCTTTAACCATGCCTTCTTGATTCATCAATTTTTTTAAACGTCTTAATGCTCTGTTTACGTCATTGTTACGTACTTCAACATACAATCCACGTCTATCGTTAATATCTGAACTCATTGGTTTAAATCTTTTCATTCTTTCCTCATTAGGATACCAATCATTCGGTTTCCGTTAATTGCTGGTTTTGTGTCCCATGTTGCAGTTTCTATAAAATTTATGATACGATCCATGATTCCAAAACCTGCCTGTTTGTTGCTATTTTCTCTGCCTTTATACCGTATCACACATTTAACTTTGTTATTTTTATCTAAAAATTTAAGTATGCTTTTACATTTTGTATCAAAGTCATGTTGATCAATTCCCAATCTGAATTGCATTTCTTTGATTACAATTTGATTTTCTCTTTGTTTTTTTGCCGCTTCTTTTTCTCTGCGTTTTTGTTCATAGAAATATTTTCCTGCATTTAATAGTTTTGCTACTGGTGGATCACTTTTTTCATTAATCACTACCAAATCTATATTGCGTCTAATAGATAGATCTAATGCATCTTTACGTGATAATATTCCTATTTGTCCTTTGTCGTCAATCACACGTAACCTATTATGTGTGATTAATTCGTTTACCTGTTTGACAGGTATTTTATGTTTTTTAAAGTGTCTCAATGCCATTTAACATCGCATCTGCATAATCATTGACACTGTCATAGACTCCACTTGCATGGTCTGTGTTTAAAATTTTCACAATGCTTTTCCTTTTGTTTTTTCTATTAAAATATACTGTAGATTTTTTCTTACCTTGTAATGCACAAAATAATCCTAGTTCTGTGATATTATCTAAATCAACAAAAATTGTATCACTAAATCTCATCATACTAACAACCCAAGCACAATTGCTGTCTTCTATAGGGCCATTGGTATGATATAATGATATTGGCACTGTTTTGAAGAAATCGTTATATAACAGTTCAATATCTTTGATAAAATTTTTATCACTGCTTAATACTGTGATTACCGGTCCTGCTTCGGGTAAATGCATATCAGGAGGTGTAATAGTATAAATGGGATTTTCCCTCATATAATTCTAAACATCCTCTTTTTTATTATCCTCTGCTTTTTCAGCTATACTTTTAATTTTAATACTTTTTATCTTTTTTGGCATAGCCGCTAATCTTCCATCCGGTGCATATAATTTTCTATTCTGTCTCATAGCTAATTCTTCAGCATTAAGCTCTTCATCAGCTCTAGTATCAGTATAAGGGTCATATGGCTGTTTGTCAACCGGTTTTTCAATTTCAAGTTCTTTTGCTACTTCTTCAAGTACATCAGGGTCTGCTTTTTCTAACATACTTTCTAGTTTATCGTCAGGAACTGGTTCTTCAACTTTCTCCACTGTTTCCCGTTCATGAACACCATTTTCATCATTGGTTTCTCCATCTCGTTCATTAGGTTCCACATGTTCTTCTTGTACAGGTTCGTCATGTTTTTTCCCATCATCTGGTTCATACACTGTAGGTGTTGGTTCAACAACTGGTCGTAAAAGTTCTCCATCTTTTCTTCTCCATTCAAATGTATATTGGCTAGCAATAAGAAGTAAAACTGCCAATGGATCAAATACAAATATAATAGTAATTATCACCCAACGCACAGCCTGTTCTAGTATATCTCTATCTGCTTCTTCATATATAAATTCTGCTATATATTTGATTGGGCCAACTTCTGCTTCTAACTTTCTGTATTCTGCTTCTATGGCATACTTTTCTTCAGTAAGTTCATCTATTAATTTGTTAGCATCTTTAATGCGTAGATTTTGTGCGTCAATGATTGCATCAATATCTTCACCACCATCTACTGTAATTTTTTCTCTTAATTGTTGAATAAGTGTTTGACTTGCCTTAACTTGTTCATCTGCACTAGCTCTTATCCTTGCAATTTCGTCCCTAGCAGTAGTTACTATTGGAGATTCAGTTGCACGAACTTCATCTATTTTAGCAAGCATTTGTACTTCTCTGTCTTTTAATGCAGGTATTTGTACATTTCTTATATCATTAACAATTGTACTAAGCCTTGTACGTTCAGCATCTACTGTAGTTTTTGCTTCTATTCTTAATTGTGAGATTTGTTCTTGTAGTTCACTTATACGTTCTTTTTGTAATCCAATCCAAGTATTAGCACTACGTCTGGTATTTGGACCTGCTTGTCCGTCTGCGTTTGAACCAATAGTAAGTTGTGCTTGTTTGATTTGTTCACTTTCGCCACTGGCAATTTGTCCTTCAACTTTTGCTATTGTATTTTTAATAGTTGCAATTTGAGCTTGTATTGGATCTATAGCACTAGTGTCAACGTCTAAACCAGCAATAGTGGCTTCATATTCTTTAGCATTGTTATCTAATCTTACTAGTTCGTCTGTGATTTTGGTTAATTGGTCTTCATATGGTTTGGTTCTATCAGCATCACTTGACCTAGCATCTGCAATAATTTTTTGTTGTTCTTCAATTGCAGGCTTGATACGTTCATATGCATTGTCTATACGTTGTTGTTCTTTTTCAATCTGTGCATTAATATCGTCATTACGATTACCAGTACTGTTCTCTGCTTCATTTATTTTTGTTTCAGCACGGTCAATAATTGCTTGTTGTCTTGCTAGTTCTGTTTCTATACGTGCTACTTGTTCTACACTTTCAATACTAGCTGAAGTTTGTTCTATGTGTGCTTTAGATAAGAAGCCAAATATGCCCATGCTTGTTATAAACATTAGCACTACAACTGCTAGAGCCAAATAATATCTAAGCCACCATTTGGCTCTACGCCAATTTTTGTGTAACCAAACTGCGGTTACCAGTTTACCTATTTCTAATGCACCGCCCATAATCATAATAGGTACTGCGGCGGCGGCAAAAATTGCTACCAATCCTGCTATACTGTAATATATTGCTACTGCACTAATACAAAGGGCTGTTATAAAAACTAATAGTCCTAAAAACAAATTTAATCTCCAAATTTTTCGGCATAGCCGTCTTCTATCATTTTCTGATTAACATCTGTTTTGCTATTGCCTGCATCTAATGTAAAAACTTTTCCCATTATTCTGCCAGCTTTACCTCGTTTATTCATAATTGTTTCACAGACGAATTCTTGACCCAATAGTTCGGTAAGTTTATTTTTTGCTATGACAGCATTATTCTTCTTTGCTTCATCTGTTGAACGGATGTCATCTACATTAATCCCGTATAATTTAATTCTCTGTCTGATAGTCACATTAAAACCTAAGTCGATTACTGCATCAACTGTGTTTCCGTCTATCACTCTAATTGTATTGCAATGATATGTATACATGCAAAATCCTTTATCTTTATACTATTTATTGATTTTTCTGGTTTGCGAGCCAGGATTTTGCTTGTGGTTTACGTGGTGGTTCGTTGACAAATTTCCTTATGCTTTTTTCAACCGCCACAAAATTTTCCTTACGGTTTGGATCCTCCAAACCTCCGCTATTGTCTACTATATGAAAATTAGCATTACCAAACAACTGCTGAAACTTCATCATGTTATCTTGCACTGCATGCCACATCTTTTCAATCATCTCATCAGGTAGTTGGCGTGGTCTCATTTTATTTCTTTTTTGAGCCATTTCCAAATTAGTGTTTACAAACACCATCATTGTGTCATAACCTAATTGCTCAAGTTTTTGTTTTTGATCTGCTGTTTTGGCAACATCTTTGGCTGTACCGTCAATAATTAAGCCAAGTCTACCATCAATATAATTTCCTTGTTTAAGTTTAGTCAAACGTTTTGCTTTTTCTCTAGTATCTTGTCCTTGTGGACTTGCAACAACTTCTGGGTCACTAAGATCCAATGGTTTTGGTTTCGCCATCTTTGCTAGCTTTTCATATACATCATCACTGTTTACAACTTTTAAACCAGTCGAATCAGCACCCATCATATTATCCACGACAAAGCCTTTTCCTGAGCCGGGACCTCCAGCTAAGAAAATGGCTTTAAAAATATGAGGATCATTTGGACCCTCATCTAATTTGTAGTTTGATATTACTTCTTTTATTAGCATAAGTGTATTTATGCTATTTTATTTTAATCCCATCTATAGAAAATATGAGCACCAATTCTACCTATATGGTTCATACCTCTATCTCTAGTCCATTTAGGTCTTACATAACTAGCATGATAGTGAGTTGCACCTTCAGTTAAACCTCTGTGTTTGTTTCCATAAAGTATACTACCTGCAACATACTGTGCAGTAGCCCAACCTGTTTCATCTTTGGGGATATCATTTTTGCCATCACAGTACCAACTGAACTGACACATATTTCTTATAGGATTATAAATTCTTTCTTCATCAGGTAAATCAGGATCTTTTTTTGTTTTCCAACTTTCCCTGACAGGTCCTTGGTATACCACTTCACAAATAGTATCAGGGTATCTATCATCTCTTACCCTATTAAGTACTACATCACTAACTGCATACATACCTGCAAGATTATCACTTCTTGTTTCATAATATACATTTAATGCTAAACAGTGTGCTTCTTCACTTTCTATTAAGTCTGGGTATACATCAAATTCAATATTATTTTGATCTAGTGCAACCACTTGAACTTTGAGTAATTCGGGTCCTAAATTTGTTTCACTTTGTGCTATTGTGCTTGTCTGTCCTAATACCACAATAGTTAAAAAAATTACGCCATTGAATAACCACGTAATGCCTGTGCCGATAAATTTTAACATGTCTGCCTCTCAGTTATTTACAATTCTCCAAGACTGATTTGTTCTTTTATTCGACCGTTTTCGTCAACTAATTGAACACTTCCGTCTTTGACTTTTCCACGTGGAACCAAATAGTATTTTTGTTTTACCATGCTATTCATATGCTTTACTGCTTGTCTTTTATTACTGAATAGATCATAGTTTTTGGTTTGTATTCCGCCATGATTGTTATAAAATACAGTTTCAACTTCGTAAGTACTCATATTGTTGCCTTTCTTTATATACAATATAGTACTTCTTTTATTGATTGTCAAGAGTTTGAGGAGCATTTTCTGCCTCAAACTTTTCTACGATTGCTTTCTTTTGTTCAATCATATCCTCCAGCGAATATATAGCCATTCGCTTTTCATCACTTGCACCTTCAGTTAAATTAATAACTGCACTCTCAAGTCTTGCAATATCCTGTAATAGATCGTTCATAATACCTCCTAATTGAAGTCTGCAGGACGAAGCTCAACGGCTTCTTCTAATTCAGCATACATTGTATAGATGTGCTTGACTAAATCACGTTTTACACTATCTTGAAGTGGCATACTCATTACAAGTGCATCTACTTCATCTAGTTTGCTATCAATAGCTTCTAATGTATCTTGTACTGACATTAAGCAACTTCCTTCCAACCAAAACTTGCACACACAAATTGGTCACCAGTTTCATTTTCAACTACATCACCAACACTTACACTGAACATAGGAGCAAGTCTCTCTATGTTTTCTTCAGGACCAATGTTACCTACTCTAAACACATCTTCAATGTCCTTAGCAGTAATGTTAGATACATGAGTATACCAGTTGTTGTCCATAGCCTTTTTGGCTAAAGCACCTGGTTCTTCAGTGAATGACATATCCAACTTGGTCACTTGCTTAGGAACACTATCATGTCCTTCAGCATTTACTTTGTTGTATTCATCTTCAGTAAGATGTATTTGGAAAAGTTTAAATTTCATTGTCTACGACTCCTTATTAACTATAAACAGTATAGCACCAAGAGTTCTTGATGTCAACCTTTTTTATCAGGATCTAGTGTTAAAAATAAATCACTAGGGTATAATTCGTCGTATTCAACTGAAACAGTTTGATTTTCATCAAAGGTTTTAAGGTCATTCCATAGCTTTTCGATTGCTTCATCTGACCAATTGTGTTGAATGTCTATATCATTGTGTATAATATTTTGAAACTTTTTCCATTCAAAATAGTTTGTCATATCCAAGTCACTGCAAGGATCGTATCCTTCTTTAATAATATCTCGTAACAAAGCTAAGTCTTTTATACCACTTTTGCGTTTTGCTCTCTCTAGTGCGAAATCGATTACATTATCCATTAATCACACTCCGGAAACTTATGCTTTACTAATGCTTGGATTGGTTGTAGATGTCCGTTCATATGTTCTGCAACATACTCTTTGGGTTCTTCAGTACCCCATCTATAAATGGCATTTTTTGCCATATTAAATATTTGCCTTTTGTTAGCATTGATTAGAGTATCCTTAGGATCATCATCTCCTGTTTCGTCTAAGTATCTGAGTGCAAAAATTGCAATATCATCTACACTTAACGGGACCTCTACCTTTGCCAGGATCTTTCTACCATTGCCAGTGTCTTTTGACCTCATTGTTTTGCCTTTCTATTGCCTATTTTAGTATTCGATGTGCCATGACATCTCTCCATTAATTCTTACATATAAGTAAGAGTTTATGGCAAGATGACTCGAATGTCAAGAAAAAAATTACTTTTTTTGCTGACTAATTATTTATACTTCAATTTTTGTGAATCTTACTTTCCAGTTCACTGTTTTACCAGTTTGACCTTTTACTCGTATTCTAAAAGCATTAGCAATTACTTCTGCACTTACGTTCCAACCTGTGTAAGTTACGGTCCAATTTGTAGTATCTTGTGCAGGATCTAGGTTATTTCCTGTTGCATTAATAGCATTATTAGCGGTATAAGTATTCAAATCATATTCAACTACATCATTTGCATTGTAACTGCTCATAGGATCCCAAGGTGTTTGTGCTAAATCTGCGGTGCCACTGCGTTGATAATCCACTTTACTATTTGTACCTACAATACTTTTTGTACCATTACTATCAGTAATAACACCCTCAACTTTAAATGCTTGCTTTTCACCAGTAGTGGCAACACCTAATGCTCTCATTTCAAAGAACCAAGTCTTATTTGTGGCTGGTTCAGGATAAACACTATTAAATTGTACTGCTATTGCTGTACCATCTGTAGTTTGTGTGCTACCACTGTTTAAGACATCTGGATCACTGCTTAAATCTATAGTGTCTGTACCTTGTGTAACAGTCACACTATTATCACTGCTTGTAATTGTTCTAAATTGGAATGTATTTGTACTACGTTGTTTGAATACTTGACTGCCAGATCCTACGTTTGCACCAGCAATACTATCACTTATTTGAATATCTGTACCACTAGAAGTAAGTGTAATACCACCTGTTTGTGTTAATGTTCTAAACTGTATTTCTGATCCGTTTAGTTGTTTGAATACTTGTTGACCACTACCCAAATTAATTGCACTAGTTAGTGTACCTGTGTTGCCAGTTTGTGTAATTAGTTGCTTCCAGTTATTGACATCTCCAAAGTAGGCTTCAATAGCATGCGTATCTGTGTTGTATCTTATTTCACCAATTTCTGTATTTGGTCTTTGAGCAGTAGTGCCTGCTGGTATTTTTATAGCCGCAGTGCCTGGAAATCTAGGATTATCTGCAAGATCAATTTGTATATCACCACCAGCGCCATCTCCATTGGTTACTGCAATCTGTCCTGTAGAGCCAACAACTTTTCTTGCTCTGCTTATGCCACTATCTTTAACAACTATTCCACTGCCTGATTCAACATTTAGATTGTTCAAAAAGTCAAACAGTGTGCTTGTAGCTTGTTGGAAGTCTGCTAGTGTGCCTGTACTATTAGTTGTTGTATCTTTACGTGTGAATATTGTAAGTATATCTGTTCTTACAATTATGTCGTCTGTTTGTGCATTTGCATTAAGCATACCTGATTCACTGCTTACTACAAACAAAGTGTTACCAGTGTTATTAAAATTGTTGATTACAGTTGTGCTACCAGTTGTTCCACTAGAACCAGCAATATTGCTAACATCTGTTGTTAAACCTCCAGCATTATACCCTGGACTATTAGGTGTTGTTGGACTACTACCTGCACTTTTTTCTGTTGACTTTTGTGCATAGTTTGCTGTATAACCTATTACATTTCCACAATAATCATATACAGGAATTTGATTGTTGATGTCTGGTGTAGGATTATCGTCGTTTGCAATTATATCTAATAAACTTTGTTCAAGTAACAATTGAAAGATATTACTGAATTCAATTACTTCACCTTGTAATATACGGTTTCCATTCGAATCATATTGATGTCCGGCACCTGCTGTACCTGTGCTTTGTCCCAAACTATATTGCACTGGATATCCACTTAGTCTATCATAAAGACCTTTAAGTTGACTAACCATTCTAGCATTACCTGCAACACCACCACTGTTAGGATTATGCAATACACCTACTTGTGTATTACAATCTTGGTCAGGTGTAGCGAATTGACTTCCGCCACTAGCATAACTACCTGATATATTATTTTCAAAATCTATTAAACTGGATATTGCACCTGTAACACTATTAATATCTGTTTTTATACTATCAAGTACACTTTGACCTAAACTACCAGCATTGATAGCACTAATATTATTTGCAATGGTTCCTAGAATACCTCCATTGAATACACTCGCATTGAAACCGCCAGTTGCACTAATACAACTACATGTCTGTCCTGGAACAATGCTACCTATATCATCTATAAGTTGTTTGCCTGCTCCTAAAAAACTGCCCATTGCACGTTCTAACATATTAGGTATCGCAATAGGATCAACTGGAGTAGCACAAAAATTTATTAAATTTGCTACATTTTGTGCTTCTGCTAACACGCCATTCAATCTACCTAATACTTCATCAAGTTTGGTATGATCCATAAATGCTTCCATACCTGATTGTAGGTCAGTGAGTGCATCTTTAAGTTCAGCTTGAAGTCCTGGAATATTTAACAATGCATTGATATTGCTATGCATACACAATTGAATATTAGGTAATTTTAGACCATTACCACTAAGCATACCACACAATAGTTCACGTAATGTAAAACTATATTCTGCACTTGCAACAATTTTAAGTGCTTCATTACCAGCGGCATTTGTTCCGCTTATATGATGTCTAGCATCTAGATACTCATTTATATCATTCAAACCATTTGGGAAATCTTTATAGCTCATTTATTCGATCCTGCACGTACATTTGGACTTGCACTGCTGGCTTTAGGAGCACAATGGGCTCCTCCTGGTATAGGACATAGTGCATCAGGATTTGCATTATCTCCATTTATTATAATAGGAATACCTCCTGCTCTGACACTACCCACTGTTTCACTTGCAATAAGTCCACCACCGCCATGAGTATTAGTGTCGCCATCAGTACTTATAGCTCTGTTGTTTACTCTAACATTTGCTATTTTTGTTACTGTGCCGGCGCCACAACTACGGCTATCGCCTTGTCTGTGTACAAAAGCTGTCATACAACTATTTATAGTTGGAAATTGGTATTAGCTGAAGCTGGTGCAATACCTGTTGTGCTTTGCAAATAAGCATCTGCCAAACTTTTGTTTGGCTTGTTTGTAGTCAAGATATGTTCTTTTTTAATAGTAATTGGATCACTGCTTGTAGTATCTATGCTCATTAACCAAGGAATAAGCATTGCTTGTCCATTTTGTGGGTTAAGTGTAATTACACAGGGCTTAATTACTTGTATGTCTCCGTCTTGAGATTCAAATCTACCCACAATTTCTTCACCTGTGCTTACTTTAACACAAATAGTGTCACCTTTTTTATAACTTGAAATCACTAACATTTATAACTTCTCCTTCGTTGGGGTCTAAGAGTTCTTTTACTAAGTTTGGATCTAAACGTACAAGTGCTTGCCCTCCACCTTCAACTAATAGTTTTCCATTATGATAAATTTGAGGCATAGTTCTATGTCCTTCATCTATCAAAAACTGTCTAGCTTCTGGATTGGTATCCACTCTGATTTCTTCGTATTCAAATCCGTGTTTATCTAAATATTGTTTTGCCATTGTGCAATAATGGCACAATGGCTTACTGTATACTGTGATCATAACTTCATTCCGGCAAACGTACTGCCGTTAACGTCTTGTTTTGTTCCGCCAATAACGTAACTGCTGATCTCAGTTTCTTGAGGTGCTACCTGTACTTCTGCACCTGCAATCCACTTTTGTGTCCAAGGTAAAGGATTGCTTGTACCTTTATAAGGGCTAGGTAGTCCAACAGCAATCATACGTTTGTTTGCTGTCCATTCTACATAATCGCCTAATAGTTTTGCATTTAGACCGATCATTGATCCATCTTTAAACAAATAATCTGCCCATGCTTTTTCTTGGTCAACTGCATCTACAAACAATTGAACCATTTCGTCCTGAGTTTCTTCTTGGATACGAGCAAAGTCAGGATCATCTTTGGGCATCAGTTTTAATAGTGTTTGGGTACT
>MDTE01148891.1_pt1 | contig 10620 bp, 10 predicted proteins | sample 811231 | NCBI WGS metagenome assembly MDTE01 (sample SAMN05326651, study PRJNA326480) | marine metagenome | isolation source: seawater | place: Indian Ocean: Red Sea | collected 2010 | reverse complement strand
TTTGATGCCCATTCAGGAGTTTTAGATTTAGCATGTTCTTTTAGTTCATCAAAACCATTTGTATAATTTTTAACATACTCGTTATCAACTAAATCTTGGTCAATTATTGAATTAATTAAAGCCATGGCAAGTGCGCCATCTGTTCCAGGTTTAGGACATATATGCCAGTCAGCAGCTTTAGCAGTTCTTGATTTATAAGAATCAATAACTACAACTTTTGCTCCTTTTTTCCTAGCATCTTGGACTATTGCCCAGTGATGAAGATTTGTACTAACGCTATTACAAGCCCATATTACAATATATTTTGAATGTATATAACTTTCAACATCAGTTCCTGCTGTTGGCCCTACTGTTGACAAGTAAGCTGTACAAGATCCTTCTCCACAAAAAGTTCTTTCACAAATAGTTGCTCCCATTTTATTGAAAAAGGCATCTGCCCCATTTAAACCGTGAACCAATCCTTGGTTTCCTAAATAACTGTATGGTATTATTGCTTGAGGGCCATATTCTTTAATAATTTCTTTCCATTTATCTGTAATAGTTTTAATAGCTTCATTCCAAGAAATTCTTTCAAATTTATTTTTACCTTTAGCCCCAACTCTTTTTAAAGGATATAAAAGTCTATCTGGATTATAATGTTTTTTTTCGTAGTCTTTAACTTTTACACAAAGGCCACCTCTGGTCATAGGATGATCTTTATTTCCTTTAACGCTGATAAGCTTATCGTCCTTAACTTCATATACCATTGAACAGGTATCTGGACAATCATGAGGACAACCTCCGAAACCTTTCTTAGTTACACTTTTTAACAATTTTCCCCCTATATATAATGTATATATATTATGTATATTATATAACAACTATATCTAAAGTGAATATAAAAAATGAAAAAAAAATTAAAATCAAGAATTCTTAAACCAAAATTAAATAATTTAAAATTAACTAAAGAAATTATTGTCACAGATGAAAATAAAAAAAAGATTAAATTACATTCTATTGTTGAGAGACCACTTACTTTATTTTTGAATGATCAAGAAATAGTTACAATGATGACAATTTGTGATTATCCAAAATATTTAGCAATAGGTTATTTATTAAATCAAAACATGCTTAAGAAAAATGATAAAATTACAAATATAGATTATGACGAAGATATTAGTACTGTGGTCGTAAGAACTAAATCAAAAACAAACTACGAGGAAAAATTAAAGAAAAAAACTCTTACTTCCGGTTGTGCACAAGGAACAGTATTTGGAGACATTATGGAAGAGTTTGATGAAATTAAATTATCTAAAACTGCAAAAATTAAAGCTTCTTGGATGATAAAATTACTTAAAGAAATTAATACAACGCCTAGTTTATATTTAAAAGCAAGAGCCATTCATGGCTGTGTTTTATGTAAAAAAAATAAAGTACAAGTTTATATGGAGGATGTTGGTAGACATAATGCTGTAGATAAAATTGCAGGCTATATGTTTAAACATTCCGTTTCTCCATCTGATAAAATTTTTTATACAACTGGAAGACTTACTAGTGAGATGATTATCAAAACTGTAAAAATGAAAATTCCAATTTTAATATCAAGAAATGGTTTTACTTCTTGGGGAGTTGAATTAGCAAAGAAAGCAAATCTTACTCTTATAGGGAGAACTAAAGGTAAAAGGTTTGTTGCATTATCAGGACTGAAAAGAATTATTTATGATACAAAATAATAAAAAAATTCTTGGATTAGTATTAGCAGGTGGTTTATCAAGGAGAATGGGAGGTAAAAATAAATTTTTAAAAAAAATAAATAATAATATTATTATAGATTTAATTATAAGTAGAGCAGAAAAACAAGTTCCTAATTTAATATTAAATACAAATGATAAAATACCATATTTATCAAAATTTAAATTAAAAGAAATTCCTGATTTAATTAAAGGTTACCATGGTCCTTTAGTCGGCATTTTATCTGGGATGGAATGGGCTAAAAAACAAAAAGAAAAAATAGATTATTTGGCTACGTTTTCTTGTGATGCACCTTTTTTTCCAGATAATTTAATAAAAAAACTATCAAATGAAATAATAAATAAAAATTTAGATATTGTTATTCCTAAATATAAAAATCAAAAACACCCCGTATTCGGCTTGTGGTCTTTAAATTTAATAGATTCATTAAAAAAATATCTTTTTGAAGAAAAAATGAAAAAAATTGATACTTGGATTTTTAAGAATAATTATAAGATTATAGATTTTAAAAATAAAGAGTACGATCCCTTTTTTAATATTAATACTCCTGAAGATTTAGAGAAAGCAAAGTCTATTTCGTTAAAATTTAATATTTAATTTTTTTAAAATTAAAAATTAACAATGAGAATGCTAAAATAGAATTTATTAAAAAAAACATATTAATATCATGAATACCTAAGATTAATATTAATAAAATAAAACCATAATTTGAAATTTTTTTATTAGAACTATAGAAAAACTCTCTAGATATATAGATTAAAGTTGGTATTGCTAAATAAAGTTCATAAAAAGCAATTCTAGGTAAGCAAATTGTTATTGAAATAATACAAAATGCTAAAAAAATATTTTTTTTTGAGAAGGTGCACTCTTTTTTCAATCCAAATAAAAAAAATATACAAATAATAAAAATCGAACTTAAAAAAAACCAGAATAGGTTTGAAAAAGTAGATGGGCCTGAAGGAACATATATATTAAACAATGAAAATATTCTTGAAGGTATTTGTTCATTGATTGACATAATTCCTAAACCTCCGCCAAATGAAGAAAACCAAAGATCCTCTTTCATCGCTTTCATTGTATTTATAAAATCAAAAAAAATATTTTTATTTAAAAAATAGTCAGTTAAATAAATAAAAATTAAGAAAAAGCACGTTGTTAAGAATATTTTAAAGAATTTTTTTCCTTTATAAATTAGACCTATAATTATAAAAAAAAAGAAGTGGGGTTTTATTAGAGATGCTAATAAAATAAAAAAAGAAAATTTTTTTAAGTTATTTTTTTCAATTAAAACTATTGCATAAGATATTATGGCAAAACCTAAAATAGATATATTACCAGTTAACAGACTTTGAAAAAAAATTCCTCCAAATGAAAATAATAAAAGCGCTAAATAGAATAAATAATCTGTTTTTTTAGCAAACACTTCCTTTGTGTTTTTATATATACAAAAAGTACAGGCAATAACAGTTATTAACCAAATTTTTTTTAAATCAATAAATTCTAAAGAATTGAATAATGAAAAAAATTTAACTAGAGGAATGGTATAATTATATGCAAAAGCTTCATTTAAATTAATGGCTTCTTTAGTACAATTTGCTATAGGATTATTTGCTAACAATCCATAAGGCGAATTACCTAAAGAATAAATTTTACCAGCACAATAATTAACTGCCAAATCCCAGAATACTTCTCTTTCTCCTATTACATATTTTTTATAGAACCAATTTAATATATTTACCGAAGATAAAACTAGAATTAGTTTTAGTATATTTTCCTTTGTAATAAATTTTTTCATAAATATTTAGTATTATTATAACTTATAAAGAAAATTAAATAATTTATCTATGAATAAAAATTTTTATCCTATTTTCTTAACTGGCGGCAATGGTCTTTTTGGTAATACTTTTTTAAAAAAAAATAGAATAATAAGAAAAAAAATACTTTTCCCTACTAGTTCTGAATTAAATATTATTAATAAAAAAAAAGTTTTTAAATATTTAGATAAATATAATCCAAAAATAATAATTCACGCTGCAGCTTTGGTAGGTATAAGAGTTTGTGAAGATAATAAAATTTTATGTAAAAAAGTAAATATTACTGGAACAAAAAATATTGCTTCATATGCAAAAGAAAAGAATATTAGATTTATTTATATTTCAACTGATTATGTTTTTGATGGTAAAAAAGGTAATTATTCAGAAAAAGATAAACCTAACCCACAATCAATATATGCAAAATCAAAGCTTGAAGGTGAGAAAATTGTTAAAAAATTAAAAAATTATTTAATTATAAGAACATCTTTCTTTTCTAAAAAAAATTGGAAATATAGGGAGGCTTTTATAGATCAATATACTTCAAGATTAGAAATAGAAAATTTGGTAGGAAAATTAAATAAAATAATTTTTTCAAATTTTAAAGGGTTAATTCATATTGCTGGTAAAAGACAAAGTTTATATAAAATAGCAAAAATAATTGATAAAAAAACAAAACCTATTAGTTTAGAAAATTATAAAGATCTTAAGATTCCAAAAGATATTAGTTTAGATATATCAAAATGGAAATTATTTTTAAATTCAAAAAATAAATATTAATTTTATGAAAAAAAAATTATTAATTTTTATTCCTGCTTACAATGTAGAAGATCAAATACTTGATGTATTAAAAAATATTCCAATTAAAAGATTAAATAATTACGATACTGAAATATTAATAATTAATGATTTTTCTAGTGATAGAACTTTAAGTGAAATAAAAAAATTTAATAATAAAAAAATAAAAATAACTGTTTTTTCAAATAAATCGAATTTAGGTTATGGTTCGGTACAAAAAATGGCATATTTTTATGCTATTAAAAATAATTTTGATATTGTTTCCATGCTTCATGGTGATGGACAATATGATCCAAAATTAATTCCTAAATTAATTGCTCCAGTAAATAAAAAAGAAGCTGACGCGGTATTTGGCGCTAGGATGCATTCTTCTATAAAAGCGCTAAAGGGTAAAATGCCATTTCACAGATTATTAGGAAATAAAATAATAACTAAGATTCAAAATTTTTTATTAAATTCAAAAATAAACGAATTTCATAATGGATACAGAGTTTACTCAATTAAAGCTTTAAAATTAGTTCCATTCCATCTTAATTCATCATATTATCATTTTGATACAGAAATAATTATTCAATTATTACTATCTAATTTATTAATAAAAGAAGTTCCAATTAATACTATTTATGGTTCTGAAAAATCTTATTTAAATGTATTTAAATATGGTTTTAATGTTTTAAGAACAACTTTAATTGGTAGTTTGCAAAAATTTGGAATTTTTTATGAAAGAAAGTTTGATATAGAAAGGTATAAAGAAGGGAAAGTGGAATATAGAAATAAAAAAAATTTTAATAGTTCACATAGTAAAACTTTAAAATTAATAAAACAAAATACTAAAATATTAGATTTGAGTCTCAGTAGTAATTTTTTTAGTGATGAATTAAAAAAAAAGAAATGTAAGGTTTATCCAATTGATATTCATTCAATATTAAATGAATTAACTTATAAAAATTTAATAGATTCTAATATAGAGAAATATAATTTACCAATTAGTGAAGATATTTTTGATACAGTTATCATTTTAAATGAATTACAAAGATTAAATGAACCAGAGGCATTTATTGAAATATTATCTAATTGGTTAAAAAAATCTCCAGATAGTAAAATTATTGTTTCAACTACTAATATTGGATTTTTTATGATTAGATTTATGCTTCTTTTTGGTTTTTATAACCATGGAATTAAAGGTGTTTTAGATATTAGTCATAAAAGGAATTATACTTTTTCTTCTTTAAAGAAATTATTTGAACAAAGTGGATGTTTTAGAGTAGAAAAAATGATCGGTATTCCTGCTCCTTTTCCATTAGCGATAAAAAATAAGTTTTTAAGCAAAATTTTATTATTTTTAAATAATTTACTTATAAAAATATCTAAAGGTTTTTTTTCTTATGAAATTTTAGCAATTATTAAAACAAAAAAAAGTTTAGAAGATTTAATAAAATCTGCTGAAAAAAAATAATGTAATTATGAAAATTTTTATATCAGGAATTGCTGGTTTTTTAGGTAGTCATTTAGCTGATAAAATGATTTCACTTGGTCATAATGTTTCTGGCTGTGATAATCTTATCGGCGGTTATTTAGATAATGTTCCAAAAAAAGCAAAATTTTATCAATACGATTGTAATGATTTAAATAAAATGAAACAAATAACAAAAGGCATTGATGTTGTTTTTCATTGCGCTGCAACTGCTTACGAAGGATTAAGTGTTTTTAGCCCACATGTTGTTACAAAGAACATTGTAGGTTCTTCAGTATCTTTAATTACTGCTTCTGTATCAAACAAAGTAAAAAGAATTGTTTATTGTTCTTCTATGGCAAGATACGGAACAAATAAAGTGCCATTTGTAGAAAAAATGGAAACAAGGCCTCAAGATCCTTACGGAATTGGTAAAGTTGCTGGTGAAGATTTTTTAAAAAATTTATGTACAGTACATAATGTCGATTGGGTTATTGCTGTACCTCATAATATTATAGGACCAAGACAAAAATATGACGACCCTTATAGAAATGTAGCAAGTATAATGATTAATCTGATGTTGCAAAAAAGAAATCCAATAATTTATGGCGATGGAAAACAGAAAAGATGTTTTTCTTTTATAAATGATGATATAGATATTTTAACTGAACTTGCTTTTAGTAAAAAGGCAATTAGTGAAATAATAAATATTGGCCCAGACGATGAATTTGTAACTATTAATGAATTGGCAACAACTATTGCTAATTTATTGAAATTTAATCTAAATCCAGTTTATAAAAAAGGGAGACCACAGGAAGTTTTTTTAGCTAATTGTTCAGCAGACAAAGCAAGAAAGATTTTTAATTATAAAACAAAATATTCATTGAAAGAAGGATTAATAGAAATGATTGATTATATAAAAAATAGGGGGACTAGACCATTTAAATATCATTTAGATTTGGAAATAATTAATGAATTTACGCCTGAGACATGGAAAAAAAAACTTTTTTAATTAAAATTTAGTAAGATAAAAGAATGAAATTAGGTATTTTTGATAAATATAAAACAACACTTGGTCAAATTAATCATGTAAAAAAAGTATTAAGTGATACGAAGCCAACTGCAATCAATTTTGAAATTGATTTAACTAACGGGTGTAATCATAGATGTTCTTTTTGTCAGTGGGGAAGCTATTTGGAATCTAATAGAGCAACTCTTAAGAGTAAAATAGTATTAAAAACTTTGCCAGAATTAATCAATTATGGAACAAAAGCAATAACATGGACAGGAGGAGGGGAGCCTACAGTTCATAAAGATTTTTTTAAATTATTGGATGTTGCTTATAAATTAGGATTAGATAATGGATTATTAACAAATGGATCTCTTTTAAAAAAAGAATTCGATAGGCAATTATTAAAACAATTAGTATTTTTGAGGATTTCTATGGCTGGAGGTAATAGAAAAGCATATAAAAAAGTACAAGGAAGAGATGATTTTGATAAAGTTATAAATAATTTAAAAAGAATTGGAGAATTAAAAAAAAAATTAAAATCCAAAACCACATTGGGCGTTGCTTTTTTAGCAAATAGAGAAAACGCTGATAGCTTGGAGGATTTTGTTGAGACATTAATAAATTCAAATTGTGATTATCTACAAGTAAGAAGAGATAATTATATAAAAGAAAATGAAAAAATATGGTGGAATAATAATATAGGTAAAAAATGTCAAGAATTAGTTAAGTATACTAGACCAAAAGGAATGGATATATTAACAGAAGGGTATGTTACTTTTCAAAAATATGTTAAATATCCAAAAAAATGTTTTGCTCATAATTTTGTAATGGCAATTAATGCTGAAGGCTATGTGACTTTTTGTAAAAATACTAAAGATAATCCAAAATTTTATATTGGAAATTTGAATAAAGAAAGTTTTACAGATATTTGGAAGAATTCTAAGATAAATAAAAAATTAGAAAAAAATATAAAACCCTCAAATTGCGCAACATATTGTAAAAATATGCAAATTAATAAAGCCGTAGAAGATTTAATTAATGAAAAAGTTACATTAGATGAATATAAAAACCAGAAAATAGACCATAAAAATTTTCCCTAAAATGAAAAAAGAAAAATTATTAATTTTTATAGTTGCTTATAATCATGAAAAAACTATTAAAAATGTAATTGATAGGATTCCTAAAAATTTAAAAAATATTTATAATTTAGAAATATTAATTATTGATGATAATTCACAAGATAATACTTTTGAAATAAGTAAAAAAATAAAAACGGATTATGGAAAAAAAAATATTTTTAAAATAAATATTTTTTATAATCCAACAAATCAAGGATATGGAGGTAACCAAAAATTAGGTTACCACTATGCTATAAAAAAAAATTTTAAATATGTTGTATTGCTTCATGGAGATGGACAGTATGCTCCTGAAGTTTTGCCTAAACTTTTAAATGAGACAAAAAAAAATAATATAGTAATGGGCTCTAGAATGATAAATAAGAAATTAGCGTTAAAAGGTGGTATGCCTATTTATAAATTTGTTGGTAATATAATTTTAACTAAAATACAAAATTTTTTACTTACTACAAATTTAGCTGAATTTCACACTGGCTATAGAATTTATTTAGTAAAATCACTTAAAAAAATTCCTTTTTATTTAAACACAAATGATTTTCATTTTGATACTGAAATATTAATACAATTAGTAATTAGTAGAGATGTTATAAAAGAAATCTCAATTCCAACTTTTTATGGAGATGAAATTTGCCATGTAAATGGAATTAAATATGCATTTAATGTTTTGAGAATGACTTTAGTTGCAAAATTACAAAAAATTTTTAAATTTTCATTAACAGATAAATTTAATGTAGAAAAAAAAACAAAAAGATATTTCTTATCGTATAAGAAAGTAGACAATTTATTAAATTTGTCTATGAAAAGAAAATAAATTATTTCAAAATTTTATTAACTTTTTTTTTAAAAATATCTTCCCAGCTTGGCATTTTTACATTAATAAATTTTTCTAACTTTTTAATATCTAGTACAGAATTTAAAGGTCGTTTTGTAATATTTCTTTTTCCTATCATATTTTTATAATCTTCAGAATTTAAAGGTAATAAAATACAATTTTTATATTTTTTTTTCATTTTTTTATAAATTTTTTTTGCAAAATCATAATAATTAGTTTTTCCTCTTGCAGATAAATTTAATATTTTTGGATTTTTTTTATTTATTATTATTTTTTTTATAATTTTTATAGTTACATTACCTATAAACTCTGCATCGTTAGGTGTACCTATTTGATTATTTACTAAATAAATTTTATTTGATTTTTTTATTTTATTAATTATTTTTTTTGGAAAATTAACACCTTTTTCATTGTATATCCAATTTAATCTTAAAATTAAATAATTACATTTAGATTTTATAATTTTTTTTTCAGCTTCTAGTTTTGATTTGCCATAATAATTTATTGGCTTTGGCAATGCATTTTCTTTCCAAGGTTTTTTATTTTTACCATCAAATATATAAACAGTTGAATAGTGAACAAATAAACAATTATTTTTGGATGACCAATTAGCTATTTCTTTAGTTGAAAGTACATTTATTTTGTAGCATCTTTTTTTGTTATTTTCAGCATCATCAACTTTGGTATAAGCAGCAGCATTTATTATTAAATCTGGTTTTAATATATCTAATTTTTTTTTTATTATTTTTAATTTTTCTAAATTTAATTCTTTTTTAGATAAACATTTAACTTTTTTACTTATAAGTAATAATTTTTTTTTAAGATTTGATCCTATTTGTCCAGAAGATCCTAACAAAATAGTTTTTTCTACTTTTTCCATTTTGGTAATTTTTTAATTTCATTTAATTTTAAACCGGCTGCATCTTTTTTTGATAAAATAGGATTTTTTATTGGCCAATTAATTTTAATAAATTGATCATTCCAAATAATTTCTCTTTGATTCTTAGGATAATATTTGCAATCACATTTATAAATTACATCTGCATAAGTTGATAATACAAGATAGCCGTGCCCAAATCCTTTTGGTATCCATAAAATTTTTTTTTTTTTTGAATCTAAAATTACACTGCACCATTTTCCGAAGTTTGGACTATTTTTTCTTATATCAACAATAACATCAAAAATTTTTCCATTCATAACGGAAATTAATTTACCTTGTAAATTTGGATATTGAAAATGTAAGCCTCTTAATACGTTTTTTTTTGAACGAGTTACTGTTACTTGGGATATTTTTGTTATAATTTTTTTTTTAGAAAAATTACTTTCATTCCAAGATTCATATAACGATCCTCTTTTATCAAAAAAAATTTTTGGCTCTATAAGATAGGGACCTGGCAGGCTTAATTTTTTTATTTTCATTAATTAAAATTTATTTATAAGAATAACTTTCTTCTTTTTTTAATTTTTCTAATTTAGCAGCACAATATTTAAATTCAGGTATTTTTCCAAAAGGATCTAGTTTAGGATTAGTTAAAACATTTGCAGGAGCTTCTCTAAAAGCAAAAGGAAAGAATATAACATTATTTGGGACATTTCTATCTAATCTTACTTTAACTTCAACTTTTCCTCTTCTAGTTTCTATCTTAACTTTATCACCTGCATTAATTCCAATCTTTTTTAGTTGTTTAGGATTAAAATGCGCAGTTGCAATGGGCTCAATATTATCTAACACTTTTGATCTTCTAGTCATTGAACCTGTATGCCAATGCTCTAGCAATCTACCAGTCATTAAAATCATTGGGTATTCTTTACTAGGAACTTCATCTGGAGGTGTTAGTTCAGTTGGC
>MDTE01075140.1_pt1 | contig 10620 bp, 9 predicted proteins | sample 811231 | NCBI WGS metagenome assembly MDTE01 (sample SAMN05326651, study PRJNA326480) | marine metagenome | isolation source: seawater | place: Indian Ocean: Red Sea | collected 2010 | reverse complement strand
GCTAAAGTTCTTAAAAAATCTTCTGGATTAGAAATACCTCTCTCTTGAATATCAACTTCGGTAATAACTGAAATATTCATCGGTATTTCCTGAACGGTTTCCACTTTTTTGTTTGCTGTTACGATAACTTCTTCCACATCAGCTTGTATAAAAGCAAACGGTGTTAAAAACATCAAAAAAGCTATCTTTCTTAGAAAATGCATATTTTTTCCCCTAAAAATTAATTTATCTGTTAAATATAGCACTAAAAATGACTAAAAAGAATGTTTTTTATACCTGAAAGTGTTGTTTTAAAAGGTTTTTTTATTCAAACTGCTTTTGATCGCTGGCAAAAAATAGATAAATTAGTCCACCAACCACAATCAAACAAGCGGCAATATGAAATACAAAGGTCCAAGACTCAGTTATTTCAAGAATGTACCCGGAAACTATATTTCCTAAAATCCCTGCAATCATACCGAATGTGGATGCGATACCCACAAGCGTTCCTGTAGCATTTGGTGCAATATCAGCATGATTTACTCCAAATCCACCAGCAGCAATGCCAGAAAAGATATTAGTTACACAAATTAATATAATTATAGTTGTAATTGATTCAAAAAATGGAATCATAAAAAGGCATGAAGCTGAGCCAAAAAATCCAATTGAATTGACTATTTTCCTCACTTTTATAATTCTTATACCTTTTTTTATTAAATCATCAGCAAGAAATCCACCAGCATTAAGAGCAATAACAGAAATAATACTGGGGATTATCATCAAAGTTACAAATGCACTTGATTCAAGAGCAATACCTAATTCATTATCTAGAAATTTTGGTAAGAAAGATAAAAAAACAAAAAGGCTCCAGTTGTTTGCGAAAGTTGCAGCTACGATAGCTAAAAAAGGCTTATTTGAAAGCAGTTTTTTGAATGGAATCTTTCTTACTGTCGATATTGATGGGGCATTTTTTTCAATATAGGATAGCTCGCAGGAAGATATACCCTTATGTTCGCTTGGAAAGGATGTCACTTCCCTGCTCCAAAAGTAAAACCAAGCTATACCTAAGATACCAAATAAATAAAATGCCCATTCCCATCCCATTGAAACAATAATCATTTGAGTGCCTATGTATCCAATAATAGTTCCTATTGCTACTCCACTATTTGTGAATGCGATCGCTCTAGTTCTCTCTTTAAATGGAATCCATCTAGCATATAAACTATGCCATGCAGGAAAAGTAACTCCTTCGCCAACTCCCATTAGGATCCTCATAAAAAATAATGCAAATAGGCCATTATGTGCTGCAACTGGTGTGAGAATTGTGAATAAAGACCATAATATTACTCCGCATCCTAAGACACGCTTACCGCCAAATTTATCTGCTAAATATCCACCTAGTGTCATTGTTATCATATAACCGATGTAAAAAGATGAAAAAATTAAGCCTACTTGGGATTCACTCCAACCAAATTGCTCCTGCATAGGAATAATTGCAACTGAAATATTAACTCTATCTATGTAGCAAATTATTACTGCTAAGGTTGAATAAAATATTAAAAGAAACCTTTTGGGTATATTCATCATTTCAAATTTTTTTTAAATATGTACTAAAAATGCACAAAAAAAGTAATTTTATATTAAAATTACTCCATAAACACAGAGGAGTGAATTATGAAGATTTTAAAATATCCATTTCTAACTATTCTTTTGATCTCATTTAATATTTCTGCACAAGAAGAAATTAAATTTGGGGTCTCAGTTGGGTTGGAAAAAATTGATTACAATTTAACCCAAACTGCTATTGACGGTGGTTTTGGTAGTGCGCAGAATAATGGCGGTGATGATCCGAATGCTTCTGCTACAAGAGAGGGATCTATGTCATATATGGTTCCTGCAATAGCATTTGATATGAAATATGGCGCATGGGGTTTGTCTGTGAAAAGATCAGAGGGGGATGATAACTCTCTAATGCCATCGTCAGGATATCCTTATGTCGGTTGGTCAAGAGATGATACGCCAGAGAGAGAGGAAACATCTTTTAACTTTTCATATAAATTCAATAATAACTGGTCTTTAGCTTTTGGTGCATACAATGGAAGTACTGATGTTGATTATACCGAGGCTGGAAGAGATACAGCTTTTTATCAAGATACAGATGGAACACTTTACTCTAGCTATTTCTGGGATATAACTCATACTGGCAACGAAACTGCTGATTCAGATGGAAGATATCTTGCAGCAGTTTATCAAAATAGGCTTTCAAATAATCTCTTTTGGTTCGCTAAAGCTGGCTATCAGCAAACCGATTTAGATACAGCTGGTAAATATGTCTTCTATGAAGTTGCAACTGCTAATCCAAATTGTGAGGATGCAGCAATTTTTGGTGCATGCCTAACTCAAGCTCAGTTAGATAGCTTTCAAGTTAATGAAACAGGAGTTCCGGGTTTTGGTTGGGATATTGATTATGCCAAAGAGGCTACTGGAGATGCCGCTGTCGTTGGATTGGGCTTGGTTTATGTATTAGATCCGAAAAATACAATCACTTTTGGGTATGAGTTTAAAAACTTCTCATACGATGCCGGCAAGCTTAATCTTTCTTGGGCTGGTCAAAACGAAGCTAATGCAGCAAGTGTAGGAAGTGTTAATCGTGATGACGATATAGCTTTAGAAGAAAGTGCTGATTACATCTCTATTACTTACAGACATCAATTTTAATTGTTTCTAATACCACTGCTCGAAAGAGCAGTGGTATCTGATAAAATTTAGTTTTATGAAATATAAATTAACTTTTATCACATTATTTTTAAGTATTCATACTTTTACTTCGGAGTATGTGTTTCTCAGTAGTTCTCCTGATAGCTTCTCTGAGATTCTTGGAAGCACTATTAAAAAAGAGATTTACGCAGAAGAAGATTTTATTGAGTTTAGTCTTGATGAACAACTAGCATGTTTAGAAGAAGGGTTATGTTTTCAAAAAATAGAAGAAAAATCTGATAACCCAATCGTCATATACTTATCAACATATATTTATGATGAGAAAAGGTACCTTTTCTATACATTCATAGATTTAAAAGAAAAAATTGTGTTAAAAGATCTTGGTGCATCATGTGAATCTTGCTCAAGACTTGATCTCATACCTTTAACAAAGAATCTTTTAAATAATAAAAATATATCAACTAATAGTTTGGCATCATATACAATATTTCCTGCAGAAAAATTAGAATATCCTAAAACATTTAATGAAGAGACAAATTTAATTGATTATGAAATAAGTACCTCGGTACCAGCTGAGATTTTTATTGATAATAGATTTTTAGGCTATTCGCCTCAAAAAATAAAAGCTAAAAAGAATACAAAAACTGAAATTAAGATTGTGGCGCCCTACTATGAGATTCTCACAAAAGAATACACTTTTCAAAGAAATAAAAAAGAGAATCTTACTTTAAATCCTCTTTTAACCAGTTTAGCTGTTTCAACAAATCCTCCGCGAGCAACATTGTTTGTCAACGGAAGAAGGGTTGGATCTACTCCAAGAACTGTAAATAAATTAAAAGTGGGAACCGATATTGACATAAAAATTACTCTTGAAAACTATGTTGACAATAATTTTATATATAACCCCTTGGATCCCAGCGGTAACCAAATAAATATTGATCTCGAGCGAGGAAAAGGTCTTGTGAAGGTCAAACATGATGTTAATGATTCCGAAAGAGACCAGATATATGTAAAAGTAAATGGAAAATCTATAGGAACACTAGATAATTTTAACAATGATATCTTGGTATTAGATGCTGGAAGAAATGATATTGAGCTTACTAAAGGAGATATAACCAGGAAAGAATCGTTTAAAGTAAAGATTGATGATTTCCTCAACTGGGAAGTAGCTTTTATAGAATCAGTCGAAATTAATATTAGCTTCTAAGTTAAATACTTGGATTAGCGTAAATATCAAATCTAATATTATTTAACAGATTAAAAAATAACATTGGATTGTCTTCGAGATTTTCTAAAACATTTGGATCAATTGGATTAAGTATCTCAACAGAAATTCCAATACCACGAGGATAGTTCACAAAACTTTTGGCTTCATTGTAAAAATCTGAATAGTATTCGTAAACAAGGTCATCGAAAAGACCCTTATATTCATAAGGAATTCCAAGCCCATCTAGAAGCGATACCAATTCAAATTTAGACATTTTATTTGCTAAAAATCCTTTTGCTGTGAGTAATCCAACATCTAAAGCGCCTCCAGATGCAATACTTGCAGCATTCCAAACCTCTGTTGACCAGCTAACATCATAGCTGAACTTTCCAGCATAGTTGAAGGAGCTATTACCTTCCATAGATTCAAAAAATGATAAGTAGACATCATCATCAATATATTCAAGTCCTGAAAATATGCACCCAAAGTATTCAAATGCAAAAGCTGGCATTGGATAATCATCACTAGTCATTCCATATTCATTAAGTAGGTTGTTGTAGTCTGATTCACATGAACCTTCATATTGAGCATAAGATAAAAGCTGAAAAGCTTCCTTTATAACCCCTAATGATTCTTCCAAAGGGATCTTAGGCTGCTCAAATTTTATTGAAACCTTAGCTTGATCATTCATATCCAATAAAAATTCACCTTCTACATCTTTGTAGTCTGAGGTTTGCAGATATGAAAGATTTACATTATCAGTTAATCCTAAATTTCTTAAATAAGGTACTTCATAGTAAAGCTCTTCGGCAATATCTCTCGACAAATTTATACCTTCTATTTTAAATTCAGAATTTGCGTACAGCCCGCCATTCTCAAAGAACTCTGAATAATAATCATAGGAAATAAAGTCCTCCAAAGATGATGGTCTTTTATTAGCCCATCCCAATCGATCATCATCGGAAAATGAGATTTGTCTTATTTCAACAAGACTTTCACCATCTGCTTCCATTTTAATATTACTAATATTGAAACTATCTAAATCGCCTCTGACAGAACCAACTTTAATAAACTCTTCACCAACAAAGTATAGAGTGATTTGATCTAAGAAATCTTGGACTTCCTTTACATCGTGAATTAATGGCTTAGAACTTGAATACCTTCGCTCAGAAGGTCTTGAAGGTGTTGAACTTTTATTTTCAGGCTTGCTACCAAGCATTGACTCCATTTGACATCTTAAGTCACACTCTTGTGCAGAAACATGAAAACTAAAAAAAGATATTAAAAATATAAAAGATACTTTAAAAGATCGTATCATCCACAGAACCTATCAGGTATTTTAATTGATAATATTAATTCTGACTCAACTGATACTGCTCCCATTTGTGCAGGTTTAAAATTTGAGTCGAGAAGACCTTTATTAACAATCTCAAGAATCTTGTTATCATTCCCATTCATGCTAATTTCATTACCATCTGGATCTTTAATATCGATAACTTCTACAGAAGTAGCTTTTCCGTCTGATGTAACTAGAATCTTCCAGGTAGGTCTGAATGATTTATTTCTGTATGTTCTTGGGCAGTATACAACTTCGCCAAAAGAGGAATAATCAAGCTTTGCTTTGGTAGAAAGCGAGCTTGTTGATGCATTGTTTGAAGGCGAACTGCTGTCACTCCTTGATGAATTTGAAGAAGTCTGATTTGATTGTGACGAAGTGCTGGGCTGAGACTGTGAAGGAGTTGAATCGTTCCTTCTAGAAGAAGATGATTCACTTCGAGCACTTGAACTTGCTCTAGCCGCAGCAGCAGCTTGTCTCTCTTCTTCTGCTTTCTTTCTATCTTCTTCCCTCTTAACAGCTGCAATTCTTTCTTTTTCAGCTTCCTCCCTTTCAGATTCGGAAACTAGCAATTCCGCATCATTAATTGATTGTTTAAAATTTGTAATTAAATTTGCTAAGTTAGCAGCATTTGGAAATAAGGCTGAAGTATTTTCAAGACTGTCCGCTAATTTACCAGCCTGACTTAATTCTCTCCTTGAATAAAGCGAAGACGGAGAACTATTATAGCTTTCGATTATGCTTATTCCATTAATAATAATATTTAATGCATCAGCCTTTTGTCTTGATTCAGGTGAAGGACTAAAAATATTGATGTCATCAATTATGCTACTAGCTAGTGCCCAATCTTCTGAGCCCTCGGCTGCTATAAGAGCTTCATTGAAAATCTTAATTTGCTTTTCAACTACTTGCTCAGCAAGGTCTTCAAGCCTTGTTGCATCAGCATCCTCTAGAATATTTTCTCCGATAAAGTCGGATATGTCTGATAAGAGACTTAAATTATTAGAAGAGTCAGAAGTACTGAATCTAGTTTCAAAATCAGTTATGCTTGCAGCAATCATTAATACCTTAATTTCATCTATTCTTGAATTAATTGATTCAATTTCACCTGTATAGAACGCAGTGGCATCATCTGAGATATAAAATTCGTCATCCGTAAGAGCATAAAGAACCTCATAAATCTCACTTAGACTATTAGTAGTTGATTCCAAATCATCCCTCAAAACAATTAAAGCACTCTCAAGCTCAATTGGGGAATTTTGAAGATCTAAATCATTATCAATAATTTCTATCTCTTCAATCACTGCATTTAGGTTAGATAAAATAATAGCTTCTTCTTCTCTTATTGAGATTTCAAATTTATAATCCTCAAGCACTTCATTGCCTGGATCTCCAAGCAGCAAGTTATCAATTATTTCAACAGCCTCAGGAAATTGATTTTTTGAAATAAGATCTTCGATGAAAATTTTATTTGATTCAAAGTTCAACAAAAATTCTATTCTTGCTATACCTCTTTTAATTCTTTCATTCTCAGGATCATAAGGAAGTGCCTCTCTAAAGTAAGATTCAGCCCAATCAGGTTTTTCCTCTCTATATAGGTACCTCTCGCCTTCTGCTAGAAGATCCTCAACCTGCTTATCAGCTGAAGATAAAATATCATCTAAAATTTCTGAAGCATTATCATATGCTATCTTTGCATCCCCAAAAAACGAGCCCTCAAATGAGTAATCACCATCTTGTCTCATAAAAAAGGCATCTTCCACAGAAGCAAACTCGTTGTTAGGCCAAGCATCTACCTGCCTCTCGAACACAACTTCCATATATCGATTAAAGGTCTCTTCAGCTCTTAATGCTGAGCTCCTCTCACGACAAACAGGAGTTGCTTGGCGACAATCCATCTGAAATGAGTTTATATACCTAGATGCCTCTAAGTTTTCTTCGTATAGTTGTTCTCCTCTTTCTTGTGCAAATAAAGCAGAAGAAAATAATATACTAAGTGTTAATAAAAAATAATTACTAATCCTATAAAAATCTAAGTTTAAACTCATTACAAATCCTTATTTACTATTTACTCATATGTTTTTCAATTCTTACTAATGTCATAGTGGCAAGCACTAATGCAAAAGCTGCTAGGAATGTCATAACAACATCAAACCATTCTCGAGCCTCTCTAATTTTACTCTCACCTTCAGCTCTCGTTTCAGCTGCTTCCATTTCAGCTTTAGCATTTGCTTCCTCAAGCTCGGTTTTAGATTGGATCCAACCACATAAAAATAGATCATTTGCAGCCCAAAGAGTTTGAAGTCTTTCTTCAATTCTAGTTACCGATTCAAACTTACTCTTCTCTTCACCACTTGGTTCTGCATCACTCCAAAAGTCAACCATTTGTGATAAAAATCTTTGATACTCTTTTTCTTGTTCCACAACACCTTCATTAAATTTATCAATATCTTCATCAGATAAGCCAAACTCTCTCGCAGCTTCTAGATCTTCATCAGTTTCCAAAACTTCATAAAAGGAAGTAATCATGGGGAAAGAAGTTCTTCTTGGACACTCAGCAAGATCTGAAGGATATGCTGATCTTGAATCCTGGCTCAATTGATATTCACCCATAGCAATAGCTCTAATTGTGTCATTTAAAGCATCAATGGTAATTCTCTCATCAAATTGACCTCTTGTTGCAGACCTTTCATCAAAGTGAAGACGCATGCTTGCTCTAATTGCTTCAATTTTTGGATCCACCACTAGCTCATCTTCCACTTCTTCCTCGTCGCCCTCATATTCATCAACACGCTCTTGTTTTGGAAATACAAGCTCTTCTATGTCTGCATATTCAGCCCCATTTATCCCTGTTTTCAAAGAAGCTTCTTTATTAGACATAAAATATCCAGATACTGTATTAAGCAATGTTAATAAAAGAACTACTGTTACTGTTAATATTACAAAAACTCTCATTATGAGTGAGATGTTCTCTTCTAATATTCCATAAAATCTTTTGACCATGTTCATTTTTATACCTCTAAAAAATTTATTAATACAAATTATCTACATCTAAAGGAAAAAAATCAAACGATTGGTTATGATTTCTTTTTAAACATAACTTTGTGCAAACTAAAGTCAATCCCAATCACATGTATATTTAATATCATATGGGCTGTATCTGTCATAATGCCATGAAGGACCAATAGACAGATAACCTATTATTTCAGAGTCTTTAATGATAATTGGAGGTTCTGATGCATTTTCATTGAAAACAGAATATGAAGAGTATTCACTTCCATAAACGGAGTTTGAGTTAAAAATACTGTTAGCAGACCATGAGCTTGAAAAAGATGAACTTGTATTAAAGATAGAATCAGATTGCCAGCTTGGTCCCAGTTTGCCAAGAAATTCATTATCATTGCCAATGATACTAGCACCATCAAATTTATAGCAATCCCATGAATTCACTTCTCCAGCAAAGGAAATAGGTGCCATTAAAACAGTTACTAAAAAAAATTTGATAATCTTCATTTTTGTAACCTTATTGGCATTTCTTGGATTGCATGAACAAAATTATTTGGTGCTACTTTCCATTCACCACTCATTTCAAACTTTGGAAATCTAGTAAGAAACTGCGAATAGAACTCTTTAAGCTGCATAAGTGCCACAGGTTTGCCCAAACATGTATGTCTTCCTATGCCAAAAGCTAAATGCTTGTCTGCATTTTCTCTTAAAATATTAAAAGTATCGGGATCATCAAAAATCTCAGGATCTCTATTCGCTGCTCCGTACCATAATGCAATTTTTTCATATGGGCCAATCCTTTGACCATTAATCTCTGTCTCTTCAAGAGATGTTCTGCGCATATGAATAACTGGAGAAACGCATCTAACGGTCTCATTAATGAAGTTTGGGAGATACTCAGGATTATCCAATAAAAGCTCTTTTTGATCTTGATTATCGTGAAGCAACTTAATGCCCCCACTCATAGTATTTCTTGTTGTGTCATTACCCGCAAAAACTATTAGGAGCCATGATCCATCAAGAAATTCTTGAGTTAACTCCTGTCCTTCAATTTTTGCATTAGCTATTGCGCTCAAAAGGTCATTTTCAGGATTTTTTCTCTTTTTAAGAAGAATATGTTTTCCATAATCAAACATTTCATCAACCATCGCATTAAATAGATTTATCATTTCTGGATCTGGTGTTGTATCTGACACTCCTTCATTTTTTTGTTTGATTTGTTCAAGCGTGAAGTATTGCGCCAATTCTAAAAATTCCATCCATGAAACAAGTTTTTGTCTATCGGCTTCAGGGATTCCTAAGATTTCTGACAATGTATAAATTGGAAGCTGTTGGGAAACTTCGCTCACAAGGTTGCATTCACCCATTGGAGCTATCTGATCTAGGAGCTGGCCTACTTTACATGAAACTTTTTTCTGAAGATCTTCAACAAAGCCAGACTTAAAAAAAGGCATGTGCTCTTTTCTTAATCCTAGATGCATTTCACCATCGAGGTTTAGCATATGATCTATTGTTGTTTTGAAAAGTTTAGGATGCCGATTTTCTTCTGTGCCAAGCGTTAATAAATTTCCAGTAGCATATTGAGAAGAAAATATTTTTGGATTCATAGACACAAACTTGATATCTTCATGTCTTGTTAAGACCCAATATCCAGGCTCTGGGTCAGTTGGCATAGGGTCATGAAAATATACAGGTGCGTTGTCTCTCAATTCCTTATAAAAATCTACTGGTTGGCCTTTAGTAAAAAGGTCTAAATCATTGAGAGATCTTTCAGCTTTATAGGAAGAGTTCTTTGGGAAAGCGGGTTCATTAATCTTATGATTAAGAACTTCATCTGATAAAACATAGCCTGAGCCCATTATTTATAACCACCTTCTAACTGCTGAACGATAATCTTCCCAGTCGGTAAATTTTTCTTGCATTGCCCGCTCTTCAGGCAATATTTGGAAATAAGTTATATAAAGAACAAATAAGGCCACTAAACAAATTGTGAGCTTGGCACCAAAGATTAATCCAAAACCCATTAATATTATGCTCATTCCTAAATACATTGGATTACGGGTATATTTGAATGGACCTATAATGGCAAGTTTTGAAGCTTGTGAAGGCTGCATTGGATTAATAGTAGTTTCTAACTGCTTGAAGACTCTGACAGCAGAAATCAAAACCGACAAGCCTCCAATAATTATCACAACTCCAAGAGTCATTTGGTATTCAAAACTAAAGGGTTCAAAAAGCCTGTTTGAAAAAGCTATCAAAAAAATAAAAATAAGAGTGACTATTGGTGGGGGTATTTTTGTTTCCATGAAAAAATTATATCAATCAACAGCTAAAATGCTAATAAGCTTATCCTGCTGGAGTAGTGGTTGATGCT
>MDTE01142871.1_pt1 | contig 10621 bp, 11 predicted proteins | sample 811231 | NCBI WGS metagenome assembly MDTE01 (sample SAMN05326651, study PRJNA326480) | marine metagenome | isolation source: seawater | place: Indian Ocean: Red Sea | collected 2010 | reverse complement strand
GTGAGCTTTTACAACTTCAGATTCAAAATATTCATCTAAATAATCTTTTACGCTCATTGTCCAAAATCTTATAGTGTCGTAAATCTCTTTTTCCCCGAGTCCACCAAGTTCATCTTTTGCTGCGAAAAATTTTGCAAACTCAAAAAGACCCATAATATCTTTTGGTTTGAACGATGTGGGATCAGGAGGGGTCATTTTAAGTAAAGGCTTAATGATTTTACATTGCCTCATAACATCCCTGCCGAATCTCTCATAAGCTTCAGCATCTCTTTTAGAAAATTTTGCTATTGAACGATAAGTAAGATCGTGATCGCTATAGTGAGCATAATATCTCCCATCCTCTAACATTGTTGCACTACCTTCATAAGGTATAATTTGTAATCCATATTTAGATAATTCTAGATCTCTATAAATTTCTGGGCGTAGTAGGCTACATACGTAGGAGCAATTTGAATAGGTAAATCCAGGATGAAGCTCTCTACTTACTGTTGCTCCTCCAATATAAGGTTGTTTTTCAAGAACTACAACTTTAAGTCCATTTTTTGCAAGATAGCAACCTGTAGTTAGACCGTTGTGTCCCCCACCAATTATAGCAATATCATATGAATTTTTTGTCATGAAAGTATCAACAATATATCTCTTTGAACAACCATTCAACCAAATTTCTTGTGTTTGTGGTTATTTTATGTCAGTAAAATAATGTCATATTATGAAAAATGCAGTTATGAACAAAAAAATGAATATAAGAACTCAAAATAAAAAAGAAAGTAACCTGAAATTAATAAATTCAGCAATAAAAAGTATTTCTGAAAGAGGAATAAGCGAGACAACTATGTCAAATGTTTCCCAAGGTGCCGGCTTGTCTCAAGGAATTGTTAATTTTCATTTTAAAAGTAAAGAATTATTATTGATTGAAACTTTAAAGTTTATATCTAATGAATATTTAGAGGCTTTTGAAAAAAAACTTAGAAAAGCAGGGGACAGTCCAGCTAGTAAAATTGTAGCAATAATTGAAAATGATTTTGATAAGAATATATGCAATCAAGAAAAAATTGCAGTTTGGTATACTTTTTTTAGCGAAGTAAAATTTAAACCAGTTTATTTGCAAATTTGTAAGGAACGGGATGAATATTATAATAGAACTGTAATCAATATTATAAATAAATTAATAAAATTTGAAAAAAATTCTTTATTATCCGCTAACAGAATTTCAACCAGTTTATTTGCTTTAACTATGGGTTTATGGCTTGACCAACTTGTTGATGCAGAAAATTTTAGTAGAAATGAAGCTAAAAAGATTTGCATTAATCATATAAAGAATTATTTTCCAAATCAATTTAAAAATTATTAAAAATGAACATTTCATTAAAAAAAATATATGCAAAAAATGAAAATATAAAAGCTTACGTTCTTCTCTTTCCAGCATTGTTGTTGGTAATTTTAGCAATGGCATCACCAATGCTCCTCACTTTTTTAACTAGTTTTCATACTCAAGTAAGTATGGTAGAAATAGATACAACATTAACCATAGATAGATATAAAGATTTTTTTAATAAGCCAGTTTACACCACTCTTCTTGGAAGGTCGCTTAAGATATCATTCTTTGTTACTTTAGTAACATTGATTACAACATACCCCCTTGCTTATTATATAGCTTTTTATGTGAAAAAAAATAAGATGTTATGGATTGTACTGATGACATTGCCTTTTTGGACTAGTTATTTGTTAAGGGTGTTCTCATGGAAAGTTATACTTGGTCATAAAGGAGTTGTTAATAGCGCATTAATGGCTGTTGGAATGATTGAGGAGCCTCTTGGCTTCTTAATATACAGTCAAACAGCTGTTGTTTTAACATTAGCGCACGCCTGGGCAGCATTTGCAATTTTACCACTATATGTATCATTGGATAAAATAGATAAATCACTTTTAGAGGCATCATACGATTTGGGAAATAGTAAATTTCAAACTTTTTGGCGAGTAACTTTCCCACTTTCTTTGCCTGGTGTTATAGGAGCCATACTAATAATATTTATACCAACTGTTGGAGATTACGTAACTCCTCAACTTGTAGGAGGAACAGATGGTCGGATGTTATCAAATATGATTCAAGCTTTATTTGGTAGAGCTAACAATTTTCCTTTAGGCGCAGCTTCAGCCGTTATTATGTTGTTATCAGTGAGTTCAGTCGCATTGATAGTAACTTACCTAACAAAAAAAGTTTCTTTAAGGATGTCATAATGTATAAAAAAAATAATTTATTATTTGTATATTCAATCTTGTATTTTGGATTTTTATACATTCCTGTAATGCTATTACCAGTATTTTCATTTAATGATGCAATTCATATGGTTTTTCCGTTAAAGGGTTTTACTTTGAAATGGTATGATCAAATGTTAAACGCAAGTAGATTGCACCAAGCATTATTTAACAGCATCAAAGTTGGAGTTATAGCATCAATTTTCAGTACACTGATAGCTTTGTTAGCAGCTAAAGCCTTTACAAAATACAAGGTCAGATTAAGACAATTGTCATATGGAGCAATTCTGCTACCATTTGTTATACCTGAAATAATAATCGCTGTTTCTTTAATTGTTTTGTGGACTGGAATGGGCTTGCAATTGGGATTAATACCAGTAACTCTCTCTCATATTCTATTTTGTACACCTTTTTGTATGCTAGTTTTAATTTCTAGAATGGAAGGCTTTGATAAAAATTTAGAAGAGGCAGCAATGGATTTAGGAGAAAATGCATGGGGAACTTTTTGGAGGGTCACATTCCCTTTGGTTTTACCTGCAATAGTAGCATCATTACTTTTGTCTTTTGTTATTTCATTTGATGAATTTATATTAGCATTTTTTCTAACTTCAAACGATCAAACATTGCCATTGTATATGTGGGGACAACTTAGGTTTCCTAAGAAATTACCCCATGTGCTTGCTTTAGGAGCTGTAATAATTGTAGCAACATCAATCATAGTTATGATATCTTACTGGCTGAGGAATTTAGGAAACCCTTCTGGCAAGAAAAGTAATATAGGTGGAATTTAATAATGAATGATAGTGAATTTATAAAAATTAAAAGTGTTTCAAAAAAATTTGATGATGTCGTTGCAGTAGATGATGTTAATATTGATATCTTCAAAGGAGAATTTTTTTCATTATTGGGACCGTCGGGTTGCGGCAAAACAACTCTTTTGAGAATATTGGCAGGTTTTGAATACCCTTCTTCTGGAAAAGTTTTTATAGATGGCTCTGATGTAACAGATATTACTCCTAATTTGCGACCTACTAACATGGTGTTTCAAAATTATGCAATATTTCCTCATATTAATGTTAAAAGAAATATAGAATTTGGATTAAGAAAAGAAAAACTTTCAAGGGAAGAATTAAATCAAAGAGTAAATGATGCACTTAAAATGGTTCAGCTTGAAGGTTATGAAGACAGATTTTCTAATCAACTTTCAGGAGGGCAAAGACAAAGAATAGCTTTAGCCAGGGCGTTAGTTAAACAACCAAAAGTATTATTATTGGATGAGCCACTTGGAGCACTGGATAAAAAACTGAGAGAAGAAATGCAGCTTGAATTAAGAAAGCTTCAAAGAAGTGTAGGGATTACTTTTATATTTGTTACACATGATCAAGAGGAAGCAATGACTATGTCAGATAGAGTTGCAGTTATGAATAAGGGGCAAATTTTGCAAATTTCCCCACCAAAAGATTTATACAATAATCCAAAAAATTTATTCGTTGGAGATTTTATAGGACAAATAAACTTTCTTGAGTCAGAAATTAAAAGCGTAGATCAAAAGAGTGTAAATGTATCAATTAAAAATCTTGGTGAGCATATATTAACTTATGCAGATAATATCAACCAAAGGGAGTCAATAGTATGCGCTATAAGGCCTGAAACAATTCAACTAACTCAAAATATAGATCAAATAAAATCTGATATTTCAGTTAAAGGAAAAATATCAAATACCTCATTTTATGGAAATATGACATATGTTTATGTAGAAATAGAGGGAATCAAAAAACCCCTAATGATTTCAACTTCAGACCCGCTCGAAGGTCTTACTTATAATTCTGACTGTTTTGTTAATATTAATTTAAAAGATATTAGAGTAATTAAAAAAAATTAACCCGCAAAAATTAATTTTGCGGGTTAATATGTATTTTTATCATTAAATGATTAGCCACCAGCTGTGTATTCAGCCCATTGCATTTCAATGTAGTCAGTAATTTCATCAGTAGGATTATTGCTAAAATTACCATTACGCAAATGTGCGATAGGATCTGGAGCTAGTCCTCTTTCAGCTAAGCCAGCAGCATCAATTGTTTCGTATCCACTTTTATTTGAATGACCATAACCCCATTCATTAAGTAAATATTCTGAAGTCTCTGCGCTAATTGCTGATTCAATCAGATCGTAAGCTAAATCAAGATTAGGAGCATCTTTATGAATTACTAGCCCACATGCCCATGTCAAAGTTCCCTCTTTGGGACTCATCATAGGATAACCAGTATTCCATGAAGATTCATTCCAACCAAGAGCACACCAAACTTCTTCATCCATTAAAGCTTGTTCCATAGTTGCAGTATCTGTTGTAAATATTTTTACATTTTTACGCATTTTTCTTAGCGCTTCATAAACACTGTCAACCTGTGCTTTAGTTACATGTTCCATTCTTGTAACATCAATTCCATGATAAATAGCTACCAAATACCAAGAGTCTGCAGCAGAATCTAATATTGCAAGCTTACCTTCCATTCGATCATCGAAAAGTAACCCTAAGCTTTCATTACCTGCTGACATCCAATTAACTTTATCTGGATTATAAATTAATGAAGTATCACCCCAATCTACTGGTGCCATCCACTGTTTACCATCAAAGTTAACAGTACCCATTTCAGTAAGTTCTGGAAATAATTGTCCCCAACTTGGCAATCTACTTGTATCTATGGGCTGGATTACTCCAGCTCTAACCCATCTTGGCGGATCAGAGTAGCAAGGATGTATAACATCTGTTACATAACCTGCACGAAGTTTTTGCAAACCTTCTTCGGCATCTCCAAAAGTTGTATACTCAGGTGCTCCTCCGTTTTTATCTATGTAGCCTTGGTATAGACCATCGTCATCATATCCACCCCAAGTAAATAAACCTACTTGCGATGCTGCCATTGCTCTTCTACTTAACATTGGCACTGTAGTCGAAATCACCCCTGCAGCTCCAAGACCTTTTAACATATCCCGTCTTGAAATCTCACGGTTGATTATTTTTTTTGATAAATCATATTTTGGCATTGTATTTCCCCTCAATATAAATCTGGATAGATATCATCAAAAAAATCGCAATATTTCAATATAAATATACAAAACTTGTTAGATATTTGGAGATAATTTAGAATTATTATACCAAGGCTCAATCTTCTCAAAATTATAACCTGCCTGAAAAACCTCTATATCTTCATATGGTTTGCCAATAATTTGAATACCTGTTGGAATATTGTTACTCGAAAGCCCTGATGGAACAGATAACACTGGTAAACGTGATAAAATATTAAAAGGATAAGCCATTGTCCATCCTAGGTCTGGGGAACTCATTTCTTTCCCATTTATAATTACTTTATCTTTTATCATATCAATATCAGCTTTTACCGCAGGCAGTGCGGTCGTAGGGCAAATTAAAATATCAAATTTGTGCAATATTGGGCTCAATTCATCATACATTTTTCCAGCTACTTTATTACATTCATAAAGGGACATTCCAAATTCTACACCCAAAGACTCATAAAAAATTTTCTTTTTAGAAAGAAGAGCTTTTAAGTTTATTTCTGCTGACTTCCCAAAATCTTTTGCATAGTCTGTTAGTTTATCTTCATAATTGGGAATAAGTTCAGCTATAGAATTTGCAAAAAGGTGAGAATAATAATTATAACAGGTGTTTTCTAATTCTTTTTTATTCCAATTTATTTTTACTTCCTCAACTGTTGCTCCTAAATTTTTAAATTTTTCTATGGCTTTAAAAGTATTATTTTGTATTTCTTTGTCTACTTCAAAATAACCTAAATCCATTGAGTAAGCAATTTTCCAATTTTTTATATTTTCAAATTTATTTGGAATTAATAACTTTGGCTTAATGCTTGTTATATCTTTTTTATGAGGTCCTGACATAACATTTTGCATTAAAGCGCAATCTTCAACAGTTCTAGCCATAGGTCCAACCACGCAATATTGATCGTGATTAAAAGGTGCTGCTTGTGGATTGCGCCCATATGGTGGTTTAAATCCTACTAATCCGCATGCTGATGAGGGAATTCTTATAGAACCACCAATATCTGATCCTGTAGCAAGCGTTGTGCACCCAGAAGCTAAAGCGGCTCCAGAACCTCCAGAAGATCCTCCAGGCGTGTAATCCAAATTCCACGGATTTCTTGTTACCCCCCATATTTTTGAATGGGTAAAAGAGGTTGTAGAAAATTCTGGAGTAGTTGTTCTAGCATGAACAATTGCTCCTGAATCTAATATTCTTTCAACATCAACCATAGTTTGTTCTGCTATATGATCTTTTAAAATAAGTGAGCCGTTTGTGTTTGGTTGTCCTTTTATATCTTCCTCATCTTTAATCGCCATAGGAATTCCCTCAAGAGGAAGAATATCAGATTCATTCTTAAAAAATTTTTCTTCAGATTTTTTCGCTTCATCCATAGCTTTATCAAAAAAAGTAAAATTAAATGCATTAGTTTTCTGATTTATTTTTTCTGATCTTTTTATAATAGCTTTCATTAATTCAACTGGTGAAAGCTTTTTTTCTTTAAATAATTTAAGCGCTTTCGTCGCAGATGTATAAAAAGTGTCCATATTTTATTATATTTTTAATATCATATAATTTTTACATAAACACTTTTATTTCAATCATTTATTGTTTAAATTAAGAGATAGATATGTCAAAATCAATTTTTAAAAAAGTCAAATTAGCGGAAAGCAAAGAGCTTAATAACTATTTAAAAGAACATCCTGAAACAAAGTATTTGGATGCAATTATAAGTGATTTATCTGGTATTATTAGAGGAAAAAGAATGCCAATAAAAGATGCTGCAAAACTTTTTACTAATGGAATTCAATTTTGTTATTCTACTTTTTTGTTAGATGCTTCAGGTTACTGCCCTGATGTAAAGGGGAGGGGTTTTTCTGATGGTGATCCTGATGCAACGTATTACCCCATTGCAGACTCTTTACAACCTTTGCCTTGGCATAAAGATCCGATTGCACAAGTGCTAATTACAATTCAAGACGATCACAGATATAGCTCCTTGATGGACCCTCGAAATATTCTTGCAAAAATTATTGAAAAATTTGAAGATGAGAAATTATACCCCAAAGTCGCTTTTGAGCTAGAATTCTATTTATTTGATAAGCGTAAATCAATATATGAAAAACCTAAAGTAGCGACCTCTCCAAGGTCACAAAGAAGGAGTGAGGGTACGCAAGTTTATGGAATGAAAGAATTAGATGATTATTATGATTTTTTAGAAGACGTAAATTTGTTTTGTCAAAAACAAAAAATTCCAGCAACGACCGCTTCCTCTGAATTTGCTCCAGGACAATATGAAATAAATTTAAAATATTCCGATGATCCCCTTAAGGCTGCAGATCATTCAGCTCTTCTTCGAAGAGTTATTAAAGAAACTGCCGAACTTCATGGATATGAGGCTAGTTTTTTATCAAAGCCCTTTTTGGACCAATCCGGAAGTGGCATGCATGTACATATTAGTTTGTTTAATGAAAAAGGTGATAATGTTTATGCGAATAAATCAAAATATTTAAGTCATTCCATTGGCGGATTACAAAAAACTATGTATGAAGCATTTGCAATCTTTGCGCCTAATATAAATGCTTATAGAAGATTTTTACCTAATCAATTTGTTCCTGTGAATAATAGCTGGGGTCCTAACAATAGATCTGTAGCTCTAAGAATTCCTACTGGTGATTTAGCTAGTACAAGGATCGAACATCGTGTATCAGGAGCGGAAGCAAATCCTTATCTTGTCCTATCTTCCATATTGACCGGTATTCATTATGGAATTAAGAAAAAATTAAATCCCGATAAACCTCGAACAGATAATGCTTGTGAAAACCCTGATAAAAATATGCCAAGAAATATTGAAGAATCTCTTAATCTATTAGCAAATTCAAAAATACTTCAAAAATATATTACTCAAGAATATATTGATCTTTATGTAGATCTAAAAAGAAAAGAATTAGAAACTTATCAAGATGAAATTTCGAATATTGAATACAAATGGTATCTCAATCTTTAAGATTACCATCTAATGAGAGTAGTTCTTGATAAAGATCAGTTCTTCTGTCTCTAAAAAGTCCCCAATTTCTTCTAAACAAATGGTTTTCCTCTATATCTATCTCTGCAGTTATTATTTCTTCTTTATCTTTACTTGCCTCTGCCAACATTGATCCACTTCTATCACAAATAAAAGAACTTCCATAAAATCCGTTTGACTGTCCTTGAACTGTCTCTGTTCCAATACGGTTTGATGCAACTACTGGTATAACGTTTGCCGCAGCATGTCCTTGCATAACTCTTTGCCAAGCTGAAGAGCTATCGTATTTGCTTCTGGGCTCATCTCCAATAGCAGTTGGATAAAGTAATATTTCCGCACCCTTCAAAGCCATAATCCTTGCTGCTTCTGGAAACCATTGATCCCAACATATACCAACACCTATTTTACCAAATTTAGTGCTCCATACTTTAAAACCTGTATCTCCTGGATTAAAATAATATTTTTCTAGATATCCTGGCCCGTCAGGTATGTGTGACTTTCTGTAGTTTCCTAAAATTTTACCATCTGCATCTATAATTGCTATAGCGTTATAATATGCATTATTTTCAACTTCAAAATAACTAATAGGTAGAACAACGTTAAGTTTTTTTGCTAATTCTGCCATCTCAAATATTACAGGGTTATCTTTAAAGGGTTTTGCAAGACTAAAAATTTTTTCATCATACTCAATGCAAAAATAAGGAGTTTGAAACAACTCTTGTATTAAAATTATATTAGCTCCTTTTTTTGCAGAATTCGAAATTAATTGTTTAGCTTTTTCAATGTTGTTTTCTATTTCCCAAGTGCATTTCATTTGAGTAGCTGCAAGTGTAACTTTCATTAATTTACCCGTTTTTTTGTTTTAAGATATTCATATAAATCTGTAATTTTTTTACTTGCACCAGTTTGAAAAAATGCTGGGATTAAAGAATGAATGGCAGCCATAGCACTTGCTTTAAATAAACTAAAAGAAATATTTAATGCAACATTCATATGTTCAAGATAACTTTCATTTGCATTTTTACAATGTTCTTTAGATTTATTGATTATATCATTTATTTGATCTTTAGATTTATTAATTACTTTCATTTCATTTACTTAAAGGTTGCTGTTGTGTTATGCAATGCACATTTCCTCCTCCCATTGAAATATCTATTCCATTAATAGCAATAATCTCTCTATGAGGAAAGCTCGTTTCTATAATTTTTTTTGCATTAAAATCTGCTTTTTCATCCATAAAATTAGGCATTACTATACCTTTGTTAGCTATGTAAAAATTAATATATGAAGAAGGCTCATCTTCATCTGGGATTAATCTTTTATAAGACATTTCTAATTCTATAACCTCTAATCTTTCTCCTCTACAATCTTCAGAAGTTTTTAAAATTTCTAAGTTTTCATTAATTTTATCATAGAAACTATCCTTTTTATCTGAGCAACTTAAAGCTAAAACTGTTCCAGGCTTAACAAAGCAAGCAATGTTATCAATATGTCCGTCTGTACCTTCATCTGTTCCATTTTTAAGCCAAATAATTTTTTTTATTCCAAGATAGTCTTTAAGATTTTTTTCTATTTCATCTTTTGATAAATTTGGATTTCTATTTTTATTTAACAAGCATTGTTCAGTAGTTATTAACGTTCCTTGGCCATCAACATGTATAGAACCACCTTCAAGAATCATATTGCTTTTAAAATAAGTAGCAGGTGAAGAATCAATCATGAATTTTGCAATTTTATTGTCTGAATCATAAGGTTTAAACTTTCCCCATCCATTAAATTCCCAATCAATTCCACCTAGTTTATTTTGATCATTAAGTAAAAATATGGCGCCGCTATCCCTTGCCCAGCAATCATCAATTTTAAGTTCTATAATTTCAATTTTTGCATCTAGTAAATTTTTTGCACTGGTAATATCATTTGGATGAACTATCATTTTAACTTTCTCAAATTTTGCTATAGATTTTGCAACATTTGCCCATGCCAATCTTCCTTTCTCAAAATCAAAGTGAGACCAAGATGGAACATCTGCATAACCGCTATGCTCCAAATTTTTATGTGGCCATTGCATCCAGCAACACTCATGCACTGCCCATTCTGCAGGCATGTAGAAATTTTGTTCAATAGGTTTCATTTTCATTATTTAATCCACATTTTGTACATTTTCTAAAGGAGAAATCACCTTTCTTACTCTTTTGATAGCTAGTATCGCACGCGATTATAAAAATAGTAATAAATAAATAAGCTAAATATTTTTTCATTTAATATTATAAATATTTTTTTCCTGT
>MDTE01142199.1_pt1 | contig 10621 bp, 8 predicted proteins | sample 811231 | NCBI WGS metagenome assembly MDTE01 (sample SAMN05326651, study PRJNA326480) | marine metagenome | isolation source: seawater | place: Indian Ocean: Red Sea | collected 2010 | reverse complement strand
GGAAGCGACGTGATGCTATGAAGCGAGCATTGATTACAGGGATAAACGGTCAGGACGGTTCGTACCTTGCAGAGCTGTTACTAGAAAAAGGGTATGAAGTTCATGGTATCGTACGTCGTTCTAGTAGTATCAACACCAGGCGGCTCGATCACTTATACGTCGATCAACACGAGCCTGAGGTCAGGTTGTTCTTGCATTATGGAGACTTAGGGAATTCTGAACAGCTATCAAATTTGATTTATAACATTGCTCCGGAAGAGATATATAATCTCGGAGCTCAATCGCACGTAATGGTAAGCTTTGAGACTCCTGGCTATACGGGTGACGTTACGGCTTTAGGCACTACACGTTTGTTAGAAGCAATTCGTCGAAGTGGTATCACGACCAGATTTTATCAGGCGTCGAGCAGTGAATTGTTTGGTACATCTCCACCTCCACAAAATGAATACACCGCGTTTAGGCCCCAAAGTCCCTATGCAGTTGCCAAATTGTATTCTTACTGGATGACAGTGAATTACAGGGAAGGGTATGGACTCTGGGCGTGTAATGGGATTTTGTTTAATCATGAAAGTCCCAGACGAGGGGAAACTTTTGTGACCCGCAAAATTACCATGGCTTTAGCCAGGATTCTGGCTGGTCAACAGGATTTCTTGTATCTGGGCAACTTGGATGCATCACGGGATTGGGGCTACGCTCCTGAATATGTGGAGGCTATGTGGCTCATGCTTCAGCAAGAAGTTCCTGAGGAATTTGTGATTGGCACAGGGGACTCGCACACCGTACGTGAATTCTTGCAAGTGGCATTTGAATACAAAGGACTAGATTGGGAAGAATTCGTTCGATTCGATGAACGCTATGTTCGCCCGAATGAAGTGCACTCCTTGTCAGCTGATGCAAGTAAGGCTCGACGAACACTTGGGTGGCAACCCTCAACAGATTTTCAAACATTGGTTCGTATAATGGTAGATGCTGATATCGCAGCCTTACGGGCTTGATCCTAGTAGCTGAAATATTTGTTCAATTAGGCAGGTGATTCACATGTCATTCTGGAAAGACAAAAATGTGATTGTTACAGGTGGCAATGGGTTCTTAGGAACCTACGTGGTCCAAAAACTGGAAGCACGCGGAGTTCAGAATATATTTTCACCTAGAAGCAGTCAGTATGACCTTAGAGATGGTGAGGCCATACGCACGATGCTGTCCGAATTTCGTCCTGATATTGTAATTCATTTGGCAGCTCGCGTGGGCGGGATAGGCGCCAATATGGCTCATCCTGCCGAATTTTTCTATGACAACTTGATGATGGGAGTTCAGTTACTTCATGAAAGTTGGGCAGCAGGGGTCTCGAAATTTGTGGGTATAGGAACGGTGTGTGCGTATCCGGCAGATACGCCTGTGCCCTTCAAGGAAGAAGATTTCTGGATGGGATATCCTGAACCAACTAACGCGCCGTATGGGTTGGCAAAAAAGATGTTACTGGTTGAATCTCAGGCTTATCGAGAGCAATATGGATATAATTCCATCTTCCTCGTGCCAGTGAATTTATATGGACCTCGGGATAATTTTGATTTGGAGACCTCCCATGTGATTCCCGCGCTTATTCGAAAATGTCTAGAAGCTGTGGAGAGTGGAGTCAATGAACTTGAGGTTTGGGGAGATGGATCTCCCACTAGAGAATTTCTATATGCTGAAGACGCTGCAGAAGGCATTCTGCTTGCAACAGAATTTTATGATTCAAGTGAACCAGTGAATTTGGGTAATGAGTTCGAAGTAAGCATTAGAGATTTGGTTGAGACAATTGCGAAACTTACTAGCTTTAACGGCCACCTCAAATGGGACACTTCGCGGCCTAATGGACAGATGAGGCGGAAACTAGACGTTAGCAGGGCTAACAGTCAGTTTGGATTCAGGGCCCAGACCACCTTGGAAGAAGGATTGAAAAAGACAATTGATTTTTATCAGGAAGCTAGGAAGTAGTCGCAAGAATTTATAGTGGTGTTTACTAAGATGGTGAGGTTTAAGTGGTCCGGCAAATTAATGAGTATCATCCAGTAATTGGGCACAGATACATACCAGGAATTCAGGCCAGAATACCCCACGAGTCTGGGGGGTATCTCGTCAAGACAAACTCCTCAGGATTCAGGTGTCAGCATGAATTCGTTAACGAAAAGCCTGACAAGACGTTCAGGGTTTTATTGTTTGGTGATTCATTCACCGCTGGTGATGGGGTTAGCAATAAGTATCGTTTTGGGGATCTCTTAGAACAAAGGGTCGGTGGGTTAGAAGTATTAAACTTTGGTTTGTCTGGTACTGGAACTGACCAACAATATCTCGCTTATGAGCATTATGGGAGTAACCTTACATTCGATTTGTTGTTAATATGTCCACTTGTGCAGAATATCAAGAGGGTTGCAAGTAGGTACGAAACAGTTATTACCCGTGATAATGGAGATGTAGGGTTTATAGCTAAGCCTTATTTCGAGTTGCAAGATGATGAATTAATACTCAAAAACACGCCGGTCGCGAAAGGTATTCTAGATAGGCAGGAATTGGACGAAGGTGATAATTTCTTGGCAAATCAGGGAGTTGTTGAAAGAGCGCTTCGAGGAGTTATTAATCGTTACTTGTATCCAATAAAGAATCTTCTCCAGAGGACAGTTGCCTATGATCCGGTGACTGAGTATTCAGATGCGAACGGTCGTGAATGGAAGCTTATGAAGAAGATATTAAAAGATTGGGTGAAAAGTGTGGGGGATGTCCCAGTCGTGATTTGTCCAATCCCTTTATATCATCACGTAGAGGAACTTTCCTCTCCGGTTAATTATCAGCGAAGATTTGCAGAGTTGTCCGATGAACCGAATGTGCAGGTTTTTGATCCGCTGTATAAATTCTTGGAAGAATCTCGAGAGACTAGACGGCAGTGTCGATTTGAGTTCGATCAGCATTTTACCCAGCTTGGTCATAGTATAATGGCAGATGCTTTAATACCGGTTATTCTTAATTCCATGAAGGTAAGTGAAAAATGAGCCAGTGGGTACTGGGGATATCTTGCTACTATCACAACTCCGCAGCTGCGATAGTTCACGGGTCAGATATTGTTGCAGCAGCAGAGGAAGAACGATTTACGCGTAAGAAGCATGACCCTCGTTTCCCGAGTTATGCTATCGACTATTGTCTAGAGACGGCAGGCATAGAGGCAGACGACCTCGACGCCGTAATTTTCTATGATAACCCTGCGCTAACCTTTGATCGCGTCACAAAGTCATTGGTACAGGGGGTTCCATTTAGTAAATCCCAATGGGTTCAGGCTGCTCCTCTGTGGTTGGGCTCTAAGTTGCGAGTTGAAGAAGCAGTGTTTCGCAAGCTACAAGTGAAGGTGCCTGTTCTGTTTGCTGAACACCATTTTTCTCATGCCGCTAGTGCATTTTATCCTTCCCCATTTGAAGAGGCAGCTGTGTTGACGATGGATGGAGTCGGAGAGTGGGCCACCACGACCATCGGATACGGGAATGGGCGGGATTTGCAAATCTTTGAGGAAGTCTTGTATCCGCATTCTCTTGGTCTCCTCTACAGTGCATTCACTTACTATTGCGGATTTAAGGTGAATTCGGGTGAATATAAACTTATGGGATTAGCAGCTTATGGGGAGCCAAAGTATGCTGAAATAATTCGGGAAAAACTGATAGATGTTCGTCCAGATGGTTCGTATCGTCTAAATAGTGAGTACTTTGGATTTATTGATTCGGATATTATGACTAATGATCGGTTTCATCAGCTTTTTGGAGGAGATCCTAGATCTCCGGAATCTCGTATTACCAAACGGGAGATGGATATTGCAGCGTCAATACAATTTGTTTTGGAAGAGGCTGTGCTACTCCTTGGTAAGCGTGCAAAAGAACTCACACAATCCTCTAATTTGGTCTTGGCCGGAGGTGTCGCTTTAAATTGTGTGGCCAACGGAAAACTGTTGAGAAGTGGGCTATTTGATTCTATATGGGTACAACCTGCTGCCGGAGACTCTGGTGCATCTCTAGGCTGTGCATTGTTGGCCGTGCATCAGCATTTTGGGGTTGACCGCGTTCGGAATGCTGAAAGAGATAGCCAAAAAGGCAGTTATTTGGGTCCGAGTTTTACGAATGCCGAAATAAAGGCCTTCCTTGAATATAACGAATATCCTTACGAGGAATTTTCGGACGAGGAAAGAGCGAAAACAGTTGCTGAAGCGATCTCTCAGGGGAAGATAGTGGGATATTTTGTTGGCCGTATGGAATTTGGGCCACGTGCCCTTGGAGCTCGGTCCATTCTGGGGGATGCACGTGGTACTGAGACCCAATCTATTATGAATCTGAAAATAAAGTACCGGGAATCGTTTCGGCCTTTTGCTCCTTCAGTCTTGGATACTCGGTTGTCTGATTATTTTGACATAGACCATGAAAGTCCATACATGCTTTTGGTAGCACAGGTAGCAAAGGATAAACAGTATCCGGTTGAAAATTCAATGGACGATGATGACATGTTGCCGCTTATCAACCAAGTGCGAAGTGAAATTCCAGCAATAACTCATGTGGATTACAGTGCCAGAATCCAATCAGTTGGTCCACATGAGAAACCAGATTATTATGCGGTGTTGAAGGAATTTGAGGCCCTAACCGGCTGTGGTATGATCGTGAACACTTCGTTCAATGTTCGCGGGGAGCCAATTGTGTGTTCCCCAGAGGATGCTTATAGGTGTTTTATGAGAACCGATATGGATATGCTAGTTCTCGAAAACAGTATTCTACTTAAGGGTGCGCAACCTGATTTCGGTGAGGCTGAAGACTGGAGAGATGAATATGAGCTTGACTGAATCTCAGGTTACATCCCTTGAAAAGTTCTATGACGACCATTTTGGATATGCAGCGCAGCAGATAATGGTAGGAGGTAACACAGTTTTCCCACTGGCCGCGGATTCCGGTAAAGACTCCTATTATTCTGTGCGGTCGAGTACACGGGTTCACTTCGCCGATTCAGGCGGGGACTTGGCTGATCCTGAGGCGTTAGTGCAGACAATTGAGCAACAAAATAAGGATTCTGCTCAGGAAGACATCGTAGCCTTGATGCGATTGATTCTTGGACTTGCATCGGAATTTGAGCAGATTGCTGATCAGGACGCTGAAGTGTCTCCGCTTATTTACGTTATGTTTTAGGAAGCTTATTACGAATTGATCGAACTTGGGGGGAATTAGGATGCGGGTAGTGTTACTTGCTGGTGGCTTTGGTACCAGACTTCAAACGGAGTCTGGGTCCCGCCCAAAGCCAATGGTTGAAGTTGGGGGCATTCCGATACTTTTGCATATCATGCAAATTTACGCTCAGTCAGGGTTCAAGGAATTTGTTGTTGCACTTGGATACCGAGGTGAGGTTATAAAGGATTATTTCCTCAATCTAAGCGAAATTTCTAATGACGTAACTATTGATCTTGAATCTAACGCATTGAAGGTTCATGGAAATAATTATGGAGACTGGAAGATTCATCTCGTGGACACTGGTCTCAATACACAGACAGGCGGCAGGATAGCAAAATTGAAGGATTGGGTGGGAGATGACACGTTTATGCTGACGTATGGCGATGGAGTAGCAGATGTTGATCTGCATAAGCTTCTAAAATTCCACCAAGAAAACCAGAGGGTAGCAACGGTTACGGCAGTCAGACCGCCTGCCCGATTTGGGAGTTTGCATTTTGATGGGGATAAGGTTACCCGTTTTAACGAGAAGCCAGAATCCGGGGAAGGTTGGATTAATGGTGGGTTTTTCGTATTGGAGCCAGAAATATTTCGTTATGTCGGGGATGAATCAATGCCTTTTGAAAGGCAACCTATGGAAGACCTAGTTAAAGACGGACAACTGAGTGCATACAGGCATGATGGCTTCTGGCAGTGCGTTGATAACCCTAGGGAGTTGAGATTTCTTGAGGACCTTTGGGAATCTGGCACTGCACCTTGGGCAGGGAGGTGATGTGTGGGTGCAGGAGGTGACATAAAGAGTTCATGGATTGATCGATCAGTTCTTGTGACTGGAGCAACGGGCATGATCGGCTCTGCAGTGGTGACTGAGTTGCTAGGTGCAGGGGCAAATGTGGTATGTCTTGTTTTAGATACGGATCCACAATCGGAACTTCTTAGAAGCGGTAATATAAACAGGACGTCTGTCGTAAATGGTGATTTGACTGACTTTTGGACCGTCGAACGAGCAGTCAACGATCATGAAGTTGATACAATCATTCATCTTGGGGCCCAAACAATAGTTGGAACTGCACATAGGTTTCCGTTACCTACACTCGAGACAAACATTCGCGGTACTTACAACGTTCTTGAATGCGCCAGGTTGCATGGTGGTATTGTCAAGCGGGTCGTCGTTGCTTCAAGTGATAAAGCTTATGGAGACCAATCGGACCTTCCGTATACGGAGGAAACACCACTTGGTGCTCAGTTTCCTTATGATGTCTCAAAAGCCTGTGCGGATCTTATAGCCCAGATGTATTATAACTCGTTCGGATTACCTGTCACGGTGGCTCGGTGTGGCAATGTTTACGGTGAAGGAGATCTGAATTGGAGTCGTATCGTGCCAGGTACTATCCGGTCATTGTTGAATAAGACTTCACCTATTATTCGGAGTGATGGAAAGTATGTGAGAGATTACATATACGTCCAGGATGTGGCTCAAGCGTATTTGGAACTCGCTGACGTTTCAGGAGATGAGGGAATCGCTGGAGAGGCTTTTAACTTTAGCAATGAAACACCAGTTACCGTTCTTGAAATGGTAGCAGAAATAGCATCTGCGTTAGATGTTTCCGATATCTTGCCAACCGTGCTGAATGAGGCTCAAGGTGAAATCAAGAATCAATACCTTTCTTCAGAGAAAGCACGTGAGCGTTTGGGGTGGAAAGCTAGATTCAGCTTGTCACAGGGGCTGCAGAAGACAATAAAGTGGTATCAAAATTTGTTGGGGTTATGATGAGCTCAGTACAAGGATATCGAGCTGTTGTAACTGGAGCTAATGGGTTTATAGGTGCCAATTTGGTTCGTGCCTTATTGCAAACTGAGGTCGATGTGACCTGCACTGTGCGCCCGGGTGCAGATTTGTGGCGTATCGCAGATATTCGAAAGGATGTTCGCATCGTGACCCATGATCTCGGGCATGGGATTTCCGATGCTATGAAGCGTGAAGTAGGGAAGGCTGATATCGTTTACCATTTGGCCGCAGCCGGTGTGGATCAGGCATTTTCTGATAGCGCATCGATAGTGAGAGCGAATGTTGCCGGGACGCTTGAGCTACTTGAGGCGGCTGTGGATTGGGGGGTGGAAAGATTTATCTATTGTGGATCCTGTTTTGAATATGGAAGCGGAAATAGCTTGTCGGAGAATGACATTCCTAATCCGATGAATCAATATGCAGCCTCAAAGTCGGCTGCTTGGATTTTGTCTCGGGCTTTTGGTGCACAAAATGGACTTCAAGTGGTCTCTTTGCGACCATTCACTGCCTATGGGCCTTTTGAAGGAAGTTTTCGGTTAGTTCCACAAACAATTTCAAAGGCTCTTCAGGGTAGCCCGATTGCTCTGACTTTAGGTGAACAAGAGCGGGATTTTGTATATGTTGATGATTTGGTAGAGGCATTTTTGATGGTAGCCAATAATAAGGATCTCGATGGAGAAATTCTTAACATATGCACAGGCATCGCTACTTCAGTTCGGAGCATGGTTAATACAATATTGGAAATCACGGGCAGTGATGCTCAGCCATTATTTGGTTCAGTGCCTTATCGTGAGTCGGAGTTATGGAGGCTGTCCGGTAATCCCGAAAAGGCTGCCCGGTCGTTAGGATGGACATCATCGCATTCGGTCGACGACGGCATACGGGCCACGCTTAGTTGGTTGGCAAGGTCTACTGACGAAGTAAAACGCAATTATTATGGTAACTAGTAGGAGAATCTATGGCGAAAAATAATGCACTGCGTGAGTCTATTCTTGAGATGGTGGCGCAGTATTGTCTGGAAGAATTTGCAGAAAAACCCTTTATCCCGGGCGAATCGCCAGTGCCGGTATCAGGTAAGGTATTTGATTCTGAAGAAGTCATGTCTCTTGTTGATTCGGCTTTGGATTTTTGGCTTACCACTGGCAGGTATGCCTATAGATTTGAGAGAGAATTCGCGAGGTATCTTGGGGTACGACATGCCATGTTGTGCAATTCTGGGTCTTCAGCAAATTTGCTAGCGCTGTCAGTACTGACTTCACCCAAATTAGAGGACAGAAGATTAGTGCCAGGAGATGAAGTGATTACTGCTGCAGCTGGATTCCCGACTACTGTGAATCCTATGGTGCAAAATAATTTGGTGCCAGTGTTCCTCGATATAGAAATGCAGTCTTACAACATAGATCCCAGTCGGATTGAAGAGGCAATTAGCCCGAGGACTAAGGCCATCATGATAGCCCATACATTGGGTAATCCATTTGATTTGGACACGGTCATAAGTATTGCTCGCAAACATAATCTATGGGTGGTTGAGGATAATTGCGATGCCCTTGGGTCACGCTACAATGGCCAGCTTACGGGAACGTTTGGGGATTTGGGGACCATAAGTTTTTACCCTGCACATCACATAACGATGGGAGAAGGTGGGTGTGTGGTTGTGAATGAACCGAATCTCAAGGTTTTAGTTGAGTCTTTTCGTGATTGGGGTAGAGACTGTTGGTGCGAACCAGGAGAGGATGATACCTGTGGCAAGCGCTTTGGATGGCAAATGGGGGGCCTCCCTTTCGGGTATGATCATAAGTATGTCTATTCTCATATTGGTTACAATTTGAAATTGACCGACCTTCAGGCAGCAGTAGGGGTTGCGCAACTCGCTAAGCTGGAAGGATTTATTGAGGCTAGGCAGAAGAATTGGAGCTTGTTAAGACAGGGACTGGATAAATATCAAGATGTGATTTTGCTTCCAGAATCAGCGGCGAATAGCGAGCCAAGCTGGTTCGGTTTCTTGATCAGTGTGCGGCCAGGGGCACCTTTCACGAGGAACGAGTTGGTGCAATTCCTTGAGAGTCGCAAAATTGCAACTCGGTTACTTTTTTCAGGGAACCTCACCAAACAACCATCGTTTGAATCTGTTCCATATCGAGTGGTTGGAACGTTGGATAATACTGACGCTGTAATGGAGAATACTTTTTGGGTAGGAGTCTATCCTGGAATTACCGAGCCTATGATTGAGTATATGATCGATAGTTTTGGGGATTTTATGGAAGGCTCTCGCAGGTAGAGTATCAATATTGGTGTAGTAGTAATTTCCCAATGGTTTTGCCTGACGATAATTTAGTTGAGGTTGAATCAACTGCAGCATATTTAATGCTTTGATTCCATACCGGAGTTCGAGTGCGAAACAATATCAAAATTTCAGACAGGTTTGTCACAGTCGGTGTTCTTGCTTTTGGACGGTTACTCCAAAGCGTGTTGCAGATTCTTACAGTCCGTCTCTTGACTACGGTGCTATCACCGTTTGAGGTCGGAAGATTCTATGCGTTAGCTAGTGTACAAGGCTGGGTGTCATTATCTTTGGGGGCAGCACCTTGGTTGTACCTTAACAGAAACTATCTTGAATGGAGACGAAGTAACCTCCACGGATCAGCGTTTGGATTATTCTTGGGGTATACCGTTTTGTTGGGGGTGCTTACTGCTTTAATTGGATGGGTGTTGCTATATTTTTCCGTGGTGTCTGCGACTATTTTATGGGTGGTGACCGCAGGGGGCTTGGCCTTATGGATGATTGGGACTAGCCTCATGAGCCAAACAGCACTTTTAGTGAACCTGCTAGGGCATAGCAAAATCTTTGTCATTTTACGTTCAGGTGGAATGATTGCAGGACTTGGACTTGCTACATGGCTTGCAACGTATCAGTCAAATCTTGCTGAATCCTGGATAGTTGGTCTAGGTATTGGGAGTGTCGGATTCGCCTGCGTAGCGATAGTGATACTCTTCAGATTGAGTAATCTGAAATTTCCTGGCTCCTTCACTAACCGCGAGGATGCAGCCCATTTATTTACGAGCAATCGTTCTTCCGGGTTCAGCTTCATGTGGCCAGTGATGGTTATGACGGGGTTATATTGGGTTCAGTCACAGGGATACCGTATACCCATAGCAAACTCCATCGGAGAGGCGGAATTGGGGCTATTCTCGATAGCTTATTCAATGGGGGCGAATGTAGTAATTGCTGCCGAAGCAGTCATTATAAGTCAATGGTTAGTGCCAATGTACTATCGTAAGATTGTAGGCATGAATCCTGATGAGACGGACATGGTATGGCGGGACTGTGTTGCAGTTGTTCTCCCTATAGTGATTGTAGTAGGCATCTTTGCTGTTCTCTCTGGTCCTTTTATGCTGCGACTTCTTGCTCATGATAATTTTCAGAGCGCTGTATATCTGTCAGTTTGGGGAGGTACAGCGGAGTCAATCAGGGTAATAGCTGGCCTTTTCTATATTGGAGGCATTGGGAGACAAAACACGCGCAATATGCTATTTCCACATGTTCCTGGAGCAGTGATCGTTGCCATAGCTGCCAGCACCATTGGAGCTTATCATTCTTTACATTGGTTAG
>MDTE01016707.1_pt1 | contig 10622 bp, 10 predicted proteins | sample 811231 | NCBI WGS metagenome assembly MDTE01 (sample SAMN05326651, study PRJNA326480) | marine metagenome | isolation source: seawater | place: Indian Ocean: Red Sea | collected 2010 | reverse complement strand
TTTATGAAAATTAAAGCTTTTATTTTGAATAAATTTTTTATTTTTTCTTGAAATAATCATATTTGGAAAGCATGTAAAATCTAATTTTTTAACAGATGCTAAATAATCTGGAGAATATTTTTTGAATTTTAATATTGATTTTTTTACTGTTGAAACTTTTCTTAATGGAGATGTTGGTTGTAGAAGCACTAAAGCATCATAATTTTCTCCCTTTTTTTTAAGATAATTAATAGTATGTTTAATAACACTCGACATCGGTGTGGTATCTTTTGCGATCTTTTTCGGTCTTTTAAGAAAAACAATATCAGGATATTTCTTTCTAAGTTTGAAAATTTTTAAATTATCTGTTGAAAAAACTATTCTGTCAAAATTTTTAACTTTTTTTGATAAAATTAATGACCATTCTAATAATGATATACCATTGAAATTTAAAAAATTTTTATTTTTTAATCTTTTAGAATTTGTTCTGGCTGGAATAAGACAGATTAATTTCATATTTAAAATTCACTTAGATGATTTAAAAATTTAGCGTTTCTAATATATAATTTTCTTTCAAAAAAAATATAATAAAAAAAAATTATAAATCATCCATAAACTTCTTTATTAAGATTTTCCCATAATTTAATATCTTTTTTAATTTCGCCTTTAGAGATAATTTCAGAATTTGGCTTCCATGAAGTAGGAGTTATACACGAGAATGTTTGATTTTTTTGTTTTAAGTATCTGCATCTATGACATGATCCTACTTTGATGTGAGCCAAACAGGGTATTATTTTTTTTTTATTTCCTGAGAATGTTTTTTTTATTAAATTTGGATCAGCTATTAAAGATTGAGCCATACCTACAAGTTCACTAAAATTATCTTTAATCAAACTATTTGCTGTATATAGATCAGTAACTCCTCCTTGCGCAATTATTGGAGTTTTTGTGATTTTTTTTATATTTTTTGCATAGTTCCAATATTTTCCATTTTTCATATCTAAATATTTAAATTTTGCTGTTTCATAAAGTCCAGCTGTTATTACATAATACGCGGGTTGATACTCATCTAATAATTTTACAATCTTTTTAATTTCACGAATATTTAAACCATCTTTGACATAGTCGTTCGCAGACAATCTAAAACCAATCTTACCTTTTATTTTTGGATTTTTATCAAAAACATCTTCGAGGATTTCAGAAATTATTCTAAATCTGTTAATCAAAGATTTACCATATAAATCTTTTCTTTTATTAAAATGTTTAGATAAAAACTCATGAAGTAAATATCCATGAGCAAGATGAATCTCAATAAAATCAAAACCAGCATCCTCTGCTTGAATAATTGCTTTAACAAAATCATCTTTTATTTTTTTTATTTCTCTTAAGCTTAAAGGTCTACATTCGACACCTATGTTCTTATAAAGATATTTTGATGGTCCAACTATTTCTTGTTTATTGTGAATTGGATTACCTTGAGCTCCCACATGATAAATTTGAATTGATGAATATGCATTAAATTTTTTTATATTTTTTGATAAAAGTTTGAGTTTAGCTAAATATCTTTTTGGACCAATTATCATACCATTCAACGTGTCATTACCTTGCTCAGAAATAGATGCTGCACCAATTGTTACCATGGAAACACCTGATTTTGCTAAATTTGAAAAAAAACTAATTATATTTTGAGTAACATAACCCTCCCGAGCCATATTTATTGATATTGGTGAACTAATAATTCTGTTTTTAAAAATTTTATTATTTATTTTTATTTTATTTGTAAGATGTTTAAATATTTTATTCACTTTTCGTAATCTTTAATACTTTATTGATTATTTTTTTTTCTTCAATATTTTGCATACATGTACAGTGTTTATAATAAACATTTAATTTTTTTTTGTGAATATTGCATCTTATTTTAGGCAGTATCTTATAAAACAATGGATCATTTTTTGACTCCAAAAAATCTGTTGGACCAACTAGAATAATTGTTGTTTTATTAAAATATCTAGCTATGTGAACTCCAAGACCAACCACTGAAATTATAACATCACACGATTTAATCCATTTTACATATTTGTTTAAAGGCAATTTATCTTGGAAAGAAATTTCAATATTTTTATGATTGAGTAAAGTATTATTAATTATTTGCCATTTTTTTTGAGGATATGATTTTATTTTCCAACTTGACGGAACAATCCAATTTATTCCAATTTTATATTTTTTTTTTTTTTAACTTATTTAATTTATCTTGAATTCTATATTTGTTTAATTTTTTGAATACATTAAAAGTTGAAATTTTGTCTACTTTTTTTGTTATATATTTATTTATATCAAAAATTGCTCCATTTATTTTCTCTCCGACAACTAGATTTATAATATTTTGATATTGTTTTTTTTTAATTTTAAATTTTGAATAGCTTATTATATTTTTTCCATTGAAATTTTTAAAAAAAGAATTGTAATTTTTGTCTGAAATAATATTATAGTTATATCCTTTAAAAATTTCCAAAACCCTAATCATATCACCAATAGAGATTTGATTTTTAGCTACTTTAAGAATAATAAAATATTTTTTTTTACCCACTTAAATTACACATTAGATAAGGGATTATAAAATTCTACATTTAATTTATTTAATTTTTTACCAATTCCATTCACACCATCAAGCGCAGTAATTAACACTTTTTTATTTTTGATTAATTTTTTATTAAAATATTTTATTTTTGGTAATAAATTTGGGTATTTTTTATGAGCTCTGTTCTTATTATCATCTACTATGTATTCTAAAAAAGATAAATCGTTATTAAGATGATATGAAAAAGAAGGCACCATCTGACCAGCTCCATATCCGATCAAATTTTTTTCGTTATTTAATTTATGGCTTAATCTTTTGAATCTACTTTTAAATTTTTTATAATTTAAGATCACTTTTTTATTAATTTTTTTGGAATTATTAAAAATTTTTTTAGAAATATTTTTATTTTTTTTGAAAGCAATCATTAATGATCCTCCCCAAAATTTATAATTAATTGATTTAGAAATTATTTTACAACCTAATCTTCTTGTTAAATTTTGAAGAGAGTTCATATTAAAATAGTGATAATGTTGATGAAATATTTGATCAAATCGCAAATTTTTTATCATTAGGTCAGCATCTGGCACTTCTATAAAAAAAGTTGCATCTTCTCCAAAATTATCAATAAATTTTTTTAATACGTTATAAGGATTATCTAAATGTTCAAGATTATGAGTTGAAACAATTACGTCAATTTTTTTATTTATTTTTTTTAGATTTATATTTTCAACATAACCACCAATAACATTTATTTTTTTTCCTTTAGGAGCTTTCTTTTTATGCCAAATAGGATCAATACCATACAAATATGAAAAATTATTCTTAAGATTTTCAATTAGTTTAATATCGTTACATCCAATTTCTAAAAACCCATTAAATTTTTTCTTTTTTGAAACTTTAAATAGAAATTTTTTAAAAAAACTGATTGCATTTTTTGAAAGAAAGGACTCAGATGTTCTATTTGCATATATATTATTATAAAGAATTTCTGGAGAAACAAATTTTGCTAATTGTAAATGACCACATTTACTACAAATATTTAATGTTTGATTAAAATAATAAGGAAAGTTTTTTTTAATTTTTTTTTTTACAAATATTCCAGTCAGAGGAAATTTTTTTAATTCAATTAATCTTTTTAAGTTTTTGCTTGAACAAATTGAACAAAAATTTTTATTTTTAAATAACTTTTTCATTTTTTTTTGTTTCTAAATATTCATTGATAGCTTTTTTCCAATTTCTCATTTTATTTTTTCTTATAGATATTAATGAAGTCTTCAATGGTTTAAATCCTTCAGACTTAAAATGTTTATCTTTTACAGGCTTTACTTTACTTTTTGAAGATAGAATTTTTTTAATATATTTTACAAATTCAAAGTAACTCACTTTACCTTCGTTTGCCAAATGGTAAATACCATATGCTTTTTTCTTAATTAAAATTTGAATTAGGTTAATAGCCGCATCTTTAGCGTAGGTTGGAGAGTCTATTTTATCATCTGCAATTTTTAAATTTTTATTATTTTTTAATGATATTATTACTTTATCAACAAAGCCCAATAAATTATTTTTTCTATCACCAAACAAAGTAGGAAATCTTATTATATAATGTTTTTTACAAATTGACTCTACAAAGACTTCAGAGAGATATTTAGAACCACTGTAAATATTATTAGGTTTAGGAATATCATTCTCATTATAAGATGAATTTTTAGTTCCATCAAAAACTGCATGTGTACTTGTTTGAACTAAAATTATATTATTTATTTTACAAATTTTAGCCAAATTAAGAGCCCCTACGGTGTTGATTTCAAAGGCTTTATTATAATTGGTCTCACATTGGTTTATTCCGACAATTGCTGAAGAATTTACAATTACAGATGGTCTAATTTTTTTTATTTTTGATTTTAAAACTTTGAAATTTGTTACATCTAATCTTTTACTTGGATAAGATATTAGTTTAATTCTCTTTCTCTTACATTCTTTAGAGAGCTCTGTACCAAAACAACCGCTAGCTCCTATTAAGAGTATTTTCATTACTAATTTTATATGAAGTTTATATGATCAGGTTTTCTATCAATATGTTTTTTGTAATCTTTTTTTATTTTTTCCATATTTGATTTACCTTCATGAAATAAAAATCTATTTATATAATGTTGCCTACAGTTTGACTCGCAGTGTTTATTCACATTAACTTCTTTTCTAATTTTTTCTTGAACTTCCCAATATCTATCACTTTCCCAAATTTCTTTAAAAGATTTTTCTATTATATTACCCATCAAAAATTCATCTCTTCTTTCTTGGAACCAATGACCACAAGGAAATACATCTCCCCTTCCACTTAGGCCTAAAATAAATTGTGTTCCATGACAAGAGTCATAGTCTTTCCAACCTCCATTAAGAACTTTTTTCCATTTTACATTTACAGTGTAATTTTCATTTGAAAATTGCTCTGCCTCCTTAAAGATATCTAGGGCTTCTATATATTCTCCTTTTGGTGAATCTAGTCTGCTGTCGAATGTATCAGAACAAGGTTTAACAACAAAATAATCAACACCACATTCCTTACCTAGCTTTGATAATGGAACTATATCATTCATGTTTTCTTTTGTTACGACCATTTGAAAGCCAATCACACATTTACTTTTTAATTTTTTTTTCATCTCTGCTAATGCTTTTGCATTACCCAGAACTCGATCCATCTGATTTACTCTATGAATTTTTTGAAAAGTTTCTTTTGTTCCTGCACTTATATTAAATCTTATCCATTTTAAGCTATTTAAAATAACATCAAGCTTTTTGTGATCAATTCTAATACCATTAGTTGCTAAACTTAAATCTAAATCAATTTCTCTTCCATAATTTATTATTTCATAAAAATCTGGATGCAGTGTATTTTCACCTTCCCCAATTAAAGCTATAGATTTTACACCTATTTCTTTTGCATCTTTAAAAGTTTGTTTTACCGCTTCTTTAGGAGTATGAAATATTTTTTTTGAATTTGTACCAAAACCATCTCTATTTTGAATAACTCCATAACAAAAAGTACAAGCCATATTACATCCACTTGAAATGCCCATATCGAGATGTAGAGGTGCAACTTTTTCACCACGTTGCCAAGCTTCTACTCTATCAAGATGCCAAAATAATTTGTGACTATCCATATTCCATTTATCATTTACTTTTTTTTCATTTTTATCTAATTTTGACATGCTCAATAAGTGCGTTACCTCACTCTTTTTTAATTCACCTTCTTTTATATCAATTGAAATTCTTTCTGGATTTGGAAGCGAGTTCAAAATTTCTTTTTTAACTATTAAAATATCATTATCACTTTCAATGGATTTTTTTGCTATAAGAATATTAATATTTTCTTTATAAATATTGATACCTTGAATTCTTCCAGAATTAATTATGTTATCTTTTATATCTTTTTCTTTGATTAAACTTAACTTTTCAGCGATCTGTATTTCCGAAAGCATAATAGAAAAACTTATAGACTAGTTTACCAATTCTTGTCAATTTTATTATCGCTTTTAAGACTTATGAAGTTTGGACCTTTAGATTTGTAACATATTTTAACAAACTTTTCAGTTTCTGAACTGTCTTTTGGAAAATAGGATTTAATATTATGAAACATTTTCATAAGTTTTTTTGCATTAAGTTCAGAATGTGTTGGACCAAGTGTCGGGTAATCTGCAAAACCCACTAAATTAACATTTACTTTTTGTTGATCGATATCAAGTTTGATTTGTTCAAAAGGTCTTTCTATCAAAAATGGTGTTATTGTATAAACCCATGGTTTTAGACCTTCTAAAGCCATACCAGCAGCTGTTCCAATAATACTTTGTTCACAGATGCCTAAATTAAAAAATTTATCTTTGTGATTTTTTCTAAAATCATCAAAAATCCCATACCCGATGTCACCAACAAGTAAAACTATTTTATTATCTTTATAAGCTAAATCATTAATAAGTTTTCCAAATTTTCTTCTCATTAAAATTTCAATCTTTTTTTTGCAATCTCCAAATCATTTTGACTTACTTTTCTTGCATGCCAAACAGGATCGTTTTCAAATTCCTTTATTCCTTTACCCTTGATAGTATTAACAATTATAACTGTTGGTTTTTTTCCAGAGTTTTTAATTTTAAGGGCTTTTATAATAGACTTAAAAGAATGTCCATTTTTTACACTTATACAATTACAATTAAAAGATCGAAATTTTGATTTCAAATTTTTTAGTGGAAGGGCGTCTTCTAATCTCATGAGAGCTTGAATTTTATTATAGTCTACAATTATCACTAAATTATCTAATTTATGCTTTGTTGCTATAAGTAACGACTCCCAAGTTGTTCCTTCTTGACATTCTCCATCACTAATGAGTACGTATACTTTTCCTTCTTTTTTAAGTTTTTTTTTTGCAAATGCCATTCCTGTAGCAATTGGCAAACCATGCCCCAAACTTCCAGTTGTACAGTTAATACCATTTTTTTCATCTATTTCTAGATGAGTAGTTAATTTTGTTTTAAAACCTTTCGATTTTAAAAGAATACATAATGGAAAAGAAGCATGCGCTTTACTTAAAATGAATTTATCTTTTTTTTTTAATATCACTTCATAAATGGCTAATAATATTTCTATCATTGAAAAACTACCACCAAGATGAGCCTCTCCCTTTTTTACAAATTGTATAAAAGTATTTTTTCTAAGTTCATGGGCTTTTTTTTCTAAATTAGATATTTTCATTTTATATAATTCTATTAATTTACTTCAATGAATGTTCTAAAAACTTTTTAAAATAAGTTTTATTTAAAATATTTTTACTAGCGTAGCTTTCTGAATTAATTGCTGCTGAGATAGTAGCAATATATAATGATATATCCATTGGAATTTTTGATTTAAGACAAGTTGAAAGAATTGGAAATAATGCATCTCCAGCTCCAACTTTATCAATTACTTGTCTAGCAAATGCAGGCACATGAACCATTTCTTTACTTTTAGACGAATAAATTGTTGCTCCTGTCTTTCCATGAGTAATTGCGATGAAATTACATTTAATCATTTTGTCCAGTTTCTTTATCAATTTAAAACGTTCAGAAACTTTATCTCTTAATTCATGACGCAATTCTGTCTCATTCATTAATACTAAGTCTGCTTTTTTATATTTTGTAATTGTGTGATAACCAATGCTGAATGAATTAACTTGTGCATTAATTGCAAGAAATTTATTATTCTTATAAATTTCATTAATGAGTTTTTTTGTAAAAAAACCATGTCCGTAATCTGAGAGAATAACTAAGTCAGTACTTTTTAAAAATCTCTTAAAATATCTTATTAATAAATTTTCCTCTTTATTAGAATTCTCTTTATCATTAATAGAATAGATTCCCAGAAGCTTAGTATTATCAACTTCTTCAATAAATCTTTTTTTCAAAATTGTCGGAGAGTTTATTTTTTCTACAAAATTAAAATTTATATTTTTTCTTAGCTCACTTTTTATATTTTTTTTGTTACTTCCAATAGAGCCTAAAATCGTAAGTAGATTTACTTTTTTTGATAACGCACTTAAATTTTGTGCAATTGACAAAACACCTCCTAAATATTTTTCTGACTTTTTCTCTTGTAAAACCATATATGGTTCCTTCCCAGATTTTCCGATCGCCTTACAAAAAATATATTCATCAATAATTGTTTCTCCAAGTACAAAAGGAACATTTTTTGCTACTTTGTCAACAGAACTCAATATTGTTTGGGTACTGTATTTATCTTTTAATTTTTTTATAAAATTAATTTGCTCTTCATTATAAAAAAACTCTTTATTAATAAGTTTACTAGAACTAAAAACTTGGCCTGTTGTGTATATTATTTTTCCGCCATTTTTTTTGATTTCTTTTTTTTCTAAGTTTATTTTTCCTGTGATGTCGTCACTTGAGTTTTTATAATCACTTCCTTTAACATAAAAATGTGGTTTTATTTTCTTAATCACATTTACAGCTGATTCTTCGTCACTTATGATTACGAAATCAATCAGTTCTATAGAAGCTAAAGAATGTGCCCTTATTTTTTGATTAAAATAAGGTCGACCCGGTCCCTTAAGAACTTTTTTGTCAGACGTAATTGATACTATTAAAATATCAGCTTTTTTTCTTGCTTGCTCAAAATGGTAAATGTGTCCAGGATGTAATAAATCAAATACTCCATGACAAAGAGATATTTTTTTACCTTCCATTTTCAGAACTGAAACTATTTTTGATATATTCTCTAGACTAGAAATTTTTTTTTTCATTTTAAATTTAATTTATTCATTCTTTTTATATTAAAATATAAATCATTATTTAAAGTATCTTCAAAAACTTTTTTTTCAAAAGCTTCCTTAAGGTCTCTTACCGCATCTTCGATCGTAAATTGTGTTTTAAAACCCAAAAGATTTTTAATTTTTTTTGAAGAAATATGATAAGAACGGTTATCATCTGTAATAGTTTTGACAATTTTCACATCAGATCCAATAATATTTTTTACCGAATTAGTTATATCATTTACAGATTTATTTTCCCAACCTGCGTTAAAAATTTCTCCATTAATTTTTTTAGCTTCTACTTCAAGTAATAATTTATAAGCTCTTAACATATCATTTATATGAATATTGGGTCTTAATTGATCACCTCCAAAAACAGTAATTTCTCTTTTATGAAAAGCTAAATTAGTTAGAATATTGACAATAACATCTAACCTTTGTCTTTTTGAATAACCACAAACAGTGGCCGGTCTAATTGTAACAACCTCAAAATCATCACTTTTATAGGTATTTAAAATTTTCTCACATTGCGCTTTAAATTTAGAATAGTCTGTCAAAGGTTCTAGTGACATATCCTCACTTACGTTATTTTCAGTTTTTATTCCATATACACTAGAGGAAGATGCATAAATAAATCTTTTAATGCCTACCTTTTTACATATTGATACCATTGGTTCAAAGGCATCAAAGTTAATTGATTTCCCTAAATTTGGATTCATTTCAAAACTTGGATCATTTGAAATGCATGCCAAATGAATTACTGCATCATGTCCGGTCACTGAATTTTCAAATAAATTTTGATTTCTTATATCTCCTTTTATTAAATCTAGATTTTTTTTTTCCTTAAACACATTTTCTCCATAAATAAAAAGATCATATACTGTAACAAAATATCCGTTTTTTATTAAAAAGTCTGTTAATGCTGATCCAACATAACCTGCACCTCCAGTAATTAAAACTTTTTTCATTTTTTTATTTTCCAGAATTTTATATTTTTTTTGTTATAAAGCCTTATCTCTATACTAATTCTTGTATTTGATCCAATATTGAAACTATTGCCATGTAAAAGGTTGGGGTGAAAAATTATTGCTTGGCCTTCTCTTAGTTCAGGTCTTAAAAATTTCAAATTCTTATAATAATTTTTAGAGAATACATTTGTTACAGTTTTTCCTTTTATAAAATTATCAACGGGATGATCAGAAAAATGACTTTTTCGAGATAAATTTAGGCTATATTTTTTATTAAAACCTATTAAGGGTACCCAGGCAGTAATTAATACTTTTTTATCAAAGCAAATTTTTCCTCCAACATGTAAATCACAATGAATACCAGTCGCATCTTTTTTTACTGAACCGCTAGGTCTTGAAATTCTAAAACCAACAACTTTTTGTTTGATTTGTTTTTTTTTTAAAGAACCAACCCAATTGACTACAGAGTCATAATGACCCCATTGAGAAATCATTATTGATTTTAGATACCTATTATTTCCTAAATATTGTATGAGTTTAGGATTGAGACTGATATATCTTGTAGAAGTTTTAAGTATTTTTTTATGAATTTTTTCTGGAATATTTAATTTATGATAATCTTTAAGATTATCTAAATTCAAGTTCTTTAAAAAGTTAGTTTTTGTCTCAAGTTTTAAAAGTCTTTTAACAATAATTTTTTTTATATTCTTTATTTGGTTTTTAGAAAATAAATCAATAATACAATATCCTTTTTTATTAAAATCTTTATTTGCTGTTCTTGGATTCATTTGATTTACTTATTTTAAAT